>VOFH01001455.1_pt1 | contig 40021 bp, 78 predicted proteins | sample 5384091 | NCBI WGS metagenome assembly VOFH01 (sample SAMN12384727, study PRJNA508395) | human gut metagenome | isolation source: healthy gut G | host: Homo sapiens
CTTTTTATCAAAATATTTTGCAGCATTTTAGCTTCTTGAACAGCCTGTGCAAGACTAGTTGAAACATCTACATGCAAACCAAACGTAAGAGGAATATCTTTAAAACTCTCAATTTCATATTCATCATTATTGTTATATTTTAATTTTAAATACGCACTTGTTTCCTTTGTGTTTAATTCACCAATCACAACATGATGTTCTTTAGGTAATAGATTTTGGTAAATTTCCATTTCCTTTTGAAATTCATCTATAAAACGCATAACCATATTATCTTCATTCTCAATATTTGAAAAAGCTATCCTCTACCTTTTCAAAAGTAGTCCAACCTAATTGTAAAGTGCTCTGTCTTCTCCATCTTTACACAATTCCATCGTATAGAATGTTTTCCCCTCAATATCGCTTGCATAATCAGTAGAGACTTCTATAACTTTATAACCTTGAGCACCTTGAATCCCTTTTAAATGCTGGTTCATCAAAAATCTTCCTAAAACCTCATGAGATAAAGAACTGCATAACATACAGACAAGAAAAAGAAAAAAAATCCCCCGCCAACAACAATAGATTTTCCATCTTTTTGTATAAATATCTTCACTTTCTTCATAATATAGCTTCCTCCTTTAAGCATGTATATTATAAAATTTATAAAGTGATGATCTATAAACATTACATAAATATAAGAAAAAGTTACATAAAAAGATGAACTTTCCAGTTTAGAAAGATCATCTTTTTTTGTTGCGATAATCTCTATTTCTAACATACGTAAAATATAAAGGAAGATATTAATAAAATCAAGATATAACTCAAATGCAGAATAAATCGATATCTTTTTTCAGCATTGTTTCATCATGTTCAAAATGAAAATACAAGGCTTTTTACTTTCTGTGCATCATAAGCACATAAACCTGTAAAAGATAAAGTAGTCCTATGAAAGACACTTAACCATTGTATTTGTATCAATGTTAAATAACATCATCACAACAGAAGCAATAAAAAATGTTAATAAAGCATCAAACAACAATGGTCAAAAGCGCAGTAAATTCATCTTTGTTCTTGTACCAATTACAATCAAGCTTCCAAAGTATACCAAGCTAACTAAAAAAGCAATGGAAATAGAACCAAGATCATATGCAAATGCTAAAGTAGAAAGTGTAATACCAAAAGCAATGCTGCATATGTGAAAAATAATATTTTGGCAGTTACCGTTGATAATTTATGGAGTCTAGCTCAAACATAACCGCAACCACAAGCTGCACAATTAATAATACAGTAGAAAAAAATGGAATTGAAAATAAAAGTAAACAGCATTCCTGTTTGAACTAACAAAAATGCAGATACAAAAGATACAAGGACACCTGCCATCATCCACATATACGTATGAACAATATGTGTCTGCAGGTTGTTCCACCTATCGTTCTTTGAAATTCTAAATCATGATTATCATACATAGTAAACGCCTCGCTATTTAGTATTTCCATTATCCTTCTTGTTCATCACGTTGAATTTGACGAATAATTTCATAAGAATCACTTTCTTCATCTAACAAAGATTCATACTTTTTAAATATACGAAGTGTTTTTCTACATCATCATCGATATAAAGCCAAACCATAATGCAATACGACTTCTGTTTTTATCACGATATGTTTTCAACATATCCAAAAAACATCTTTTCTCCTTTTGAAGAATGCATTGCGACATAAGCCTGTGCCTGTTCATAGAAAAGCATCATTTTAACCATTTCACTAGTATTCGTAAAAACCTGAAGATATTTCTCTACAAACTTTACAATTCGCTCATACAAAGAAAAAAAATCATTTCTTTCCTTCCTGCATCATAATATCCAGCATATATGCCAAAGTACCAAGCATATCCATACCATCATTCACTCTATATACCAGACCCTCTAAAGAAGTTTCTTGAAACTGCTTAGCACTTTTCATTAAGCTTCTAAACAATGTTTCCATATCATCAATTTTTTTATTCTCAGGTATTTGTTTCTCTAACAGTTCACTTAATGCATGTGAAATTTTTCCATAATGCTGAAAAGAAAATTTTCTCTCTATTTGCTATTTCAAGCACTGCTTCATCTATAAAATCAATAGAATAACAGCTATCTGTATCATCGATCTTACATTCTTCAAATATTTTATCGCTTAACACTTAAGTCATTTAATGTATTTGCTAATTCGTTATAAATCCGTTCATAACTCCAAGTACATCCAAGTTCTTTTAAATGCCTGCAAATTTCTTCTTTTGACATCTGTTTTAGCTGTTCACATGCTATTGAAAATGCTACTTTTTCTTTTGCAATACAACACCTCATTTATTATCATATTTACAGTATCATTTTTTTAATTATTTACAAGAAATAAACCTTGCGTATGTTACACAAGGCTCTTTTTATATTTTTCTACAAGATGTGGCTGGTATCCATTTTCTTCCAGCAAGTTTAAAACTTCCTGAATATGTTCATGGCTATTTGTTTCGATTACCATCCCAACCCTACACTGATTCGCAAGAATTCCGGTTGAGAACGATTATGTTCTATAGATATGATATTCACATTACAGGATGCAATTAAATCAATGACACGACTTAAATTTCCCTGGCTTATCAATAACATTTAGATTTAAAATAGCTTTTCTTCCTGTTTTTATTAAACCTAAATCAATAATCTTACTTAATAGATTTACATCGATATTTCCCCGGATAAAACACTGACAACTTTATGTCCTTCCATATCTACTTTCCCAAACATAGCTGCCGCAACACTTGTTGCCCCAGCACCTTCTGCTACCATTTTCATTTTTCCAGCAATACCAAAATCGCAGCAGCAATTTCTTCTTCGCTTACCGTTACTACTTCATCTACATATTTCTGACACATTGCATACGTTAAATCCCGGAGTTTTTTACCGCAATTCCATCTGCAATCGTAGAAACAGAATCTAATGTTATCATTTTATTTTCTTCCAAGGATTTTTTTCATACTTGGCGCATTTTCTGCCTGAACACCAATGACACGACAATCTGGTTTAAAGATTTAATGGCACATGCAATTCCGCTTATTAATCCACCACCAATTGGCACGATTACGGTATCTGCATCTGGCATTCTTTCTAAAAATTTCCAAACCAATCGTTCCTTGTCCTGCCATAACATCTTCATCATTAAAAGGTTCAATAAAGACTGCACCGGTAATTTCCTGTAAATTCTTTGCATATGCATAGGCATCATTAAAAGTATCTCCCTGCAGTTCCACATCTACTCCATAAGAACGTGTAGCTTCAATCTTGGATAATGGGGCAGTTTTTGGCATAACAATCGTTCCTTTAATCCCCATTTTCATACAGGCATAGGCAACTCCCTGTGCATGGTTTCCTGCACTAGCCGCAATAACCCCTTTTGCTTTTTCCTCTTCACTTAATTTTGATAATTTATAATATGCTCCACGCAACTTAAAAGCACCTGTTCCCTGTAAATTCTCAGCTTTGATCCATAAATTATCATGAATCTTTGTCGCATGAACAATTGGTGTTTTACTTGTAATATCATTTAATACAACTTTTGCATCTTCAATTCTAGTGATATCCATACTTCTATCCTCCATATGATTCTGCTTCTATTTTACACTGGAAAAGAAAATATGAAAAGGCTTTTTCTATTATTTAGAAACACTTTTTATATAAATGTTCATAAATCATAAACATTTGAATAAAAAGAAAGATGTTTCTTACGAAACATCCTAATCTTTTTTCAATAAACTCTAGTAACTGTTTTGCGGCAAGATTTATGCCATCTCTATTTTCTTTACTTAATCCCAAGTGCGTATAAATCTCTCCAACAAAGACACCGTTATCGCGTAATGCTTTAAACATTTTATCAATTAAAGGATCACATACTTCCTGCTGCTGCATTGGTCCAAATGGATTCGCAAAATAGGTAGTAGATATACCAACTTCCTGCGTTGTTCCTTTCGCCATACGTTTTCCTTCAACACAAGTAGCCTTTGCATCTTCAATATTATCAAAACGATGAAGTCCTAATTTATCATCATAGTTATTTGCATAAGCAAACAAGTCAATACGATGGTTCATCGCAACAATCTCATAATGCAGCTGGTGTAATAACACGTGCATTGTTGCTGGATTCTGGATTCATGAAAATAGAACGGTCCATATCACGATATGGAGTACCTGGATCTAAATCGTCCAAAACGAATAAAGGCACCGATTTTGTTCCCCTGACCATAAGGAATACCATCTTCCAAATGAATTGTTCCCATATCATCAAAAACAACCTCGATATCTTTAATAACATCTTTTCCCGCAATCTTTAAGGCTTCAATAGATTCTGATTTTCCAGCACCAGAATCTCCCATCAACATGATCCTTTACGTTTTCCATTTTTAAAGTAATATTCACAAATGCCCCATGAATTGGAAGCCATCCATGCTGCATCTTACGAACATTATGAAGCGTTAAAGACATTTTCTTTAAATATCAAAATATTCAATGCGCTCATTATAACTTACACAACCAATCAGATATCTTCTTCTTTATCATAATGGAATGTTGTCTGGTCTTTTCCATCTTCATTTCCAAACAAACAGATCAAATCCGGTTTTTACGACATTCATCAACCGTTGCCAATTCAAACAGGTTTCCTAAAGAAACTGCTGAAGAAATAAAATCCGATGGAAATAAACAAAAGCCAGCAAACTTCCGATTTTACATGGATAACAGAACCATGTGTCTTTATCTCCGCTAAACTCATGAATTGGATTGTTTTTCTGTTTCTGTAAACATTCCTGTACGTTTATTTGATTTTGGATGCAAAATCATTGGAGTTCTCAGCATAACTGAAGTAATGAATGGAATATCCTTTAATGCTGCATACGTATCAGACAATTTAACATTTAAATTCTGCACAGAAATTGCCGCATTCGTACCAGCCTGCATCTGACGATATACTCGATTTTTTCGTCCATGATTTCTTCTTCCAAAGAACGGTATACTGCTAGAATTAAATTATTAAAATTAGAATCTGCCTGTACAAAACTTAAATCCTGTAAAGCATTCCCACTTCCACTATGGATAACAGAAAATCTTTGATGTCGTTTCCAAAAGTTGTACATTTCTTCAATAAGTTCCAACAAACGACCTTTATCATGTAAATAAAGGTGATTCAATTTCATCAATTTTAAAAATTCTTAACATACGGAATAATTTAATTAATTCTACTGTAGATTCTCGTGCTGTTTTCCCATTAATTACATAGTAGTATAAATCTTCATCTGCTTCTTTTTAAATAATCAATGAAGTTATGCACATAATTAGAAAACGTACTAGACTTTAAAAGCTGTTCGGATTTCTTGCATATCCTGCACTATAATTTAAAATAGCGAGTTCCTTGTTTAAATATAAAGTTTCTTTCATTTTGTTCTGCTCCTTTCGCTTATCGCGTTATCGCAAAATAGGGCAAAGGCCTTATCGACTATATTATACTATAGGTATAGTAAATAAGAAAGAAAAACTGTTTTCAAGGTTCATCATTTTTGTTTCATTTAACAATCATTTGTTTCATAAAAATCAGATTTTATTGTTTATCATCTTTCTGCTTTTTTTTCCAGTAATGTATTATATATATCTTTTGTTTCTTCTTCACTTTTTCATTAAAGATAATCGTTTCTTCATCTGTATACATAACAACAAAATATTTTTCATGATAATATACATACGCTCTGCATTGACCTATATCTTTAAAATCTGCATCGCCGGAAAAATATCCATTATTCGAAAAACCCGCTCCTTTTTTTCCACCATGTATTTCAAAATCATCCAAATATTCAACTTTATTAATTTCATCAAAGTCCACTGTATCATGAATAAATCCATCTAATTGTATAGATTCATTACTTATATTAATTTTAGCGCTCATATCTTGCATAGAAAAAAAGAAATATAGCTGCGAAAACAATGAAAAACCCTATTCCAAAAATAAAAATACCAATAATTTTATACGTTTCTTCTTTCATATTTCATCATCTTCCTTTCTTTTGAAAGAAGATACACTATCTTATCTATAATGATATCACAAAGAAATACTGTTTCAATATAAAAAAGACAGGCACAAGACCTGTCTGAATTTATTTTTGTAAAATTGTTTGTAGTTTTGTTACAACTTCATCAAGTTTCACATTTTCATTTTCGCTTGCCGTACGTGCACGGAATTCCACATTGCCTTCAGAAATACCTCTTCCTACTGTAATACGATATGGGATACTGATAAGTTCCATATCTTTGAATTTAACGCCGACACGTTCCTTACGATCATCTAATACTACATCAATACCAGCTTTTTTTTTCATTTCTTCATATAAAGCATTTGCGAGTTTCATTTGCTCTTCATCTTTGCTGTTAACAACAACCACAGCCACTTCAAATGGCGCAATAGATGCTGGCCAGATAATTCCTGCCTCATCATTATGCTGTTCTACAACTGCTGCCATCGCTCTTCCTAACCCAAAGCCATAACATCCCATTTCTACTGGATGAAGTTTATTATTTATATCCCGGTATTCCAAACCAAGTGCTTTCGCATATTTTGTACCTAATTTAAATGTATTTCCTACTTCAATTCCTTTATCAAACGTTAATTTCTTTCCACATACAGGACAAATATCTCCTTCCTGTACCTGGGCAATATCCGCAACAGTTTCTACAGTGAAATCTTTCAAATTTACATTTTAATATGATGATCTGTTTTATTTGCTCCTACAATAAAGTTTTTCATATGACTTATTTCACGATCCATGATAACTGGGCACTCAATTCCAACAGGACCGGCAAACCCAACTTTTGCATGTGTAACACGTTCTACTTCCGCAAAATCTGCCAATTCAATTTCTGTTGCTTTTAACAGTTTCAATACTTTAGTTTCATTTAGTTCTCTATTTCCTCTTAAAAGAAAAAGCATATGTTTTTCCATCTACACGATAAATCAATGTCTTAACAAAATCTTTAGCCTGTTTCCCAAAAAATGCCGCAACTTCTTCTATTGTTTTCGCATTTGGTGTTTCCACTGTTTCCATTTCTAATTCTGCTTCATCACTGTCTTTTAAAACATCGACTACTTCTGTAACTTCCAGATTGCTGGAGAAATCACAGCCTTCACATCCAACAACCACATCTTCTCCAATTGGTGTAATTGCCCGAATTCTTCACTCAAACTTCCTCCCATGGCACCAGTATCAGCCTTAACAATTTTATAAGTTAGATTTAAACGATCCATGATGTTTTTATATGCATTAAACATTTTCATGTAAGATGTATGTAGTCCATCTTCATCTACATCAAAGGAATATGCATCTTTCATAATAAATTCACGTACACGAATCAAGCCATAGCGAGGTCGTGTTTCATCTCTGAATTTTGTTTGAATCTGGTATAGATTATATGGGAAATCCTTATAAGAACTTCCTTTCATAGTTGCCGCAATTGTAAATAGTTCTTCATGAGTAGGCCCCATAACATAACGTTTCTGATAACGATCTTTTAATGCGAACATATTTGCCCCAAATGCTTCTCTACGACCACTTTTTTCATATACTTCCTCTGGAATCAAAACAGGCATCAATAATTCCTGTGCACCTGTTGCATCCATTTCTTCACGTACAATATTTTCAATCTTTTGTAAAACTCTTTTCCCCATTGGCATGATCATATAGATACCAGCACTGCTTTTTTGATCATTCCTGAACGCACAAGCAGATTTCCACTTTGTACTATCTTCATCTTTTGCATTTTCACGAATTGTGTAAAAGAAACTATTACTTAATTTCATACTTTATCCTCTTTTCTTAATAAACTTCTCTTCGATCTTTTACCATGACTTTACGAATCATAGCATCTTTTTTTCCATTTTACAAGGCACTTTTGCCTTAATGATCTGCATTGGTGTTTTGCGACTTCCATTACATTTCCATCCATATCATATAGATCATTAAACATAAAACGTGTCGTTGTGATGGAAGGTCCAAATACCTCTGCTTCTATATGTCCTTTGAAGTTATTTCTAACTTCTAATGTTGCTTCTTTCGTTTCTTCATTATAATCTAGTACATACGCAATGAATTCCTGTGTAACACCAGCTCCATTAATTCCAAAAGCTGACCGCTATAACGCGGCTGTCCTTCAAAGAAACCAACTCCTGTCGGTCGATTTTCCGCCTTTGCAAGTTCATCATAATACCATTTCATGCGTTCAGGCGTTAATCTTCCTTTTTTTCATAAATTTCATCAATCAGCAAGCGATACGCTTTTACAAGTGTCGCAATATAGTAAGCACTTTTTCATTCGTCCCTCTATTTTTAAACTTGCTACACCTGCTTCTATCAAGTCAGCTACATAATCTGCACCCATTAAATCCTTACTTGACATAGAAAATAAATGCATATCATCATTTAGCTGACGATCTTTTTCAAATAAGCGATATTTCCAGCGGCAGCTTTGTGCACATCCTCCTCGATTAGCATCTCTTCCCCGTCATATTGTTACTTAAAACACAACGTCCTGAATAAAAGAAATGCACATTGCTCCATGAAGGAATACCTCCAAAGGAACATCACTATTTTTAGCACTTTGTTTAATTTCTTCCAAAGTAGCTTCTCTGTGAAAAGCACAACACGATCCATTCCTTTGCTTTTCCAGTAATTTGCCGCAGCTGAATTGGTAGAAGAGTGCTGTGTACTCACATGCACTTCCAGTTTTTGTGCATATTTTTTGCACATCATAATGGTTGGAGATGCCGCAATAATTGCAGTTACTCCCCACTCTTTCAAGTTCCATCAAGTATTCTTTCAATCCATCCATATCTTCTTCATGCGGCAGCATATTTTACCGTTACATGTACATGGGCATTATGTTCTTTCGCAAATTGTACACCTTTCGCAATATCTTCAATATCAAAATTGCTGGCACGGGAACGTAAAGAAAACTGTTTTCCTCCAAGATATACGGCATCCGCTCCATAAAGAATCGCTATTTTTAAACGCTCTAAGTCCCCTGCCGGAGCTAAAAGCTCAATTTTCTTCATGTTCTTAGCCCTCCTTCACTTTACTTGTTTTTGTATAGTAGAAACCATGTGTTACATGATCTTTTTCATATTTCTTTTGTATGCTTCAAACACTTCTCTTCCTTTAACCTCATCCTGTAAAATAGACTTGTATAGTTTTAAAGCTTCAATAACATAATCTGCATCATGGAAAATACCATCAATGCGAAAATGACGAATTCCTGCATGCACCATATCTTTGATTTCATCAAAAACTGGATAACGTAAATCCAGTAAATACATGTGTTCCTGTTTCATCTTCCACAATTGGCATATGCTCATCTCTATGCTCTTCCATAAGATACAGATCCATCTTATTTCTAATATCTTCTTCTTTTCCTAAAAAGAAAAATAATTACTTAATAAATTACGCTTACTGTGCATCATATTTAAGCGACCATGGATAATGACTTCACACTCTCCCTGCACTTTTTTCGCAATAGCACAAATTTCATCCAAAGTGATTTCTTTAGAAATCGTAACCATAGAAATTCCTTCATCTAAATAATACTGTACATCACTATGATTTGTTATTAATGTATCTGGATTGTAAATCAAACGATTTTTCTATACCTAGTGCTTTTGCCTCCTGATAAACGCCCTCATCACCATAATAAATACCATCTACATCCAAGTCTTTTTAAACGTTGTAAATGTTCACGTAAAGCCTCTAATTCTTCTTCCACAAAGAAGCGATTTACCAGTACATACATACGTAATCCTAATTTATGACATTCTTTCTTTACTAAAGGAAGTTCTTCTACAGAAAAATCATGTACGTTTCTAACAGAAAAAAAACGGAGTTCCAATCACCACACTCGTACTTCCTGCTTCTTTTAATTTCTTCAAGTCTTCTAAAGAAAACGGGGTTGTAATAAAATCTATCATAACTCTCTCCATCCTTTCTGCATAGCATACCTACTATAATATAAGAAGTTTCTATCTAAATGTCAATTCTTTTCCTCTTTTTCTTCCTTGTAAAAATAAATAAAAATTACATACTAGAAGATATGTAAAAAACATGATATGGTTATAACTGGAAAGCAGGGATAGTATGATTCGAATCATTGTCGCAACAGATGAAAATCTTCTTATAGGAAATCCAAATGGATTTTATGGCATGCCTTGGCATAATGATGAAGATTTAAAGCATTTTAAAAAACTACACTGCATAACACTATTTTAATGGGATCTAAAACTTTCCAAACAATTGGGAAAGCTTTATCGGAAAGAAAAACAATTGTAGTATCAAAGAAAGGTGTTTCTTATCCTGATGTAAGTTGTTTCTTCATTAGAAGAAATACTAGAATCTTTTAAACAATCAGGGAAAGATATCTATGTATGTGGAGGTGCATCTATTTATAAACAGGCACTTCCCTGGTGTGATGAAATTCTATTATCACGTATACCGGTCATCATGAAGGAAACATTTATTTTCCAAAAAGAGTTTCAATATTATTTTACATTAGTAAAAAGAATACCTTATGAAACCTTTACCTTAGAAATTTACCATGCAATTAAATTTAAAACATTTCATTTATACCAAAAACAAAGAAACAAGATATCAAATAAGATATTTAGTTTCATTGTTTTTTATATTCTATTTCCTGCATACCATTAAGTACTCTTTTTTATCATAAAATCATTTTACATCATCTTGTAATACCCCCATATCCTTTAAGGTATTCTCTATTCCATCATGATTTTTTCAAATTCAGTTTGTTTTTCTTCTACCAACAAATACTCACAATCTTCTTTTTTCTAGAAAACCAGCCTCAATCAAGACTGCAGGAAGTTCATTATAATGAAGCACGTGCAAAGGAGAGGTTTGTTCATCTTTTATTCCTCGATCGGTAATATAAAGGAAGTGTTACGACCTCCTGTTCTATGTTTTCTGCCAGTTTCTCTGTTTGTTCGTCACTAGTTTTCGCCCATATTTCAAATCCTTGCCCATCTTTTGTTTCTGTCGCATTTGTATGGATAGATATAAATAAAGAAGCTCACTTGTATTTGATATATGTACACGTTCTTCCAAATCCTGTAATTCATCACTTGGCCAGTCTACATGATCACTATCTCTTGTATATGTAACTGGAATATCTCTTCTTTTCAATTCCTCCCCTACTTTTTTTTGTAATTTCTAAAGTAATATTTTTTTTCATACACTCCATTAAATTCACTTCCTACATCACCAACCTCCATGCCCTGCATCTAAAACAACCAATGGTTTTTCTTCTATAAAATCTAAAATAATTTTCTGAAACAGGTTTCTAGGAAGAATATATACAAAACATAATAATAACAATACGATAACAACCAATTCTAAACAAATGATTTTCAACAAATGTTGAATCCGATTATTACGTTTTCTTTTTTTTTCTCATTCTTTGACACCTCTAGTGTAAGTATAGCAGAAACAAACGCAATTTCCTATAAAAAAAGAGGACCGAAGTCCTCTTGATTCGCTTACTAGATATCTTCTTTAGCGATTGCCAATAAACGTCTGTGACGTTTCTGAGCATCTTTCTTAGTTTTTTCAAACATTTCGTAAGCTGTTTCACCTTTTAATTTAGGTAACTGAGCGAAACGAGTTTCTGTTAACATGAAGTCTAACATTTTATCGTAATCTGGTTCTTTTAGAGTCAATAGTCAATGGCTGTTCTTTTTCTTGATCATAACGATATAGATCTACATATCCACATTCAACAGCTTTTGCCTGTGTTCTCTGGTGGTTAGCCAATCCACCTTTAATACCGTGTTCAGCACATGGTGAGTAAGCTAAGATCAAAGATGGTCCATCATAGCTTTCAGCTTCTTTCAATGCTTTCAATGTCTGTGCTTTGTTTGCACCCATAGAAATAGAAGCTACATATACATGTCCATAAGCCATAGCAATCTGTCTAAATCTTTCTTAGCTGTTGTTTTACCACCAGCAGCGAATTTAGCGATAGATGCAGCCTGACTAGATTTAGAAGACTGTCCACCTGTATTAGAGTAAACTTCTGTGTCTAGTACTAATATATTTACGTTCAAGTCGTTAGCTAATACGTGGTCTAATCCACCGTAACCGATGTCATAAGCCCATCCGTCTCCACCAACGATCCAGATAGATTTGCTTACTAAGTCATCTTCAGCTAATTCTTTAACTGCTTCAACACTTGATTTAGCAGCTAATTCTTTAATTGTTGGAGCTACTTCTCTTTCAGCTTCACGATCTCCGTGAACTTCGATATATTTAGCAAATGCTTCTTTCAATTCTGGTTCAACAGTTTCCATGTTGTCTTCCATAATTTTTTAGAATACGTGCTTCTTTGTAGTTCTGTGACAATGCCATACCATAACCGAATTCAGCATTATCTTCAAACAATGAGTTTGCCCAAGCAACACCTTCTCCGTTTTTGTCATTAACAAATGGAGTTGATGGAGTTGAAGAACAGTAGATCATTGAACATCCAGTAGCATTAGCAACTAACATGTCACGTCGAATAACTGAGAAACAAGTTTGTAGTATGGGGTTTCCCCACATCTGGACATGCTCCACTTACTTCAAAGTAAGGCATTAAGAACTGAGATCCCTTAACTGTATCTTTAGGGAAGAATTCAGTTTTGTAATCAATCTGTTTGAATAGGTAATCTGCAAGTGGTTCCTGATCAAGTTTTTCGTTGATATCAACCATTTCAAGAGCTTTGTTACCTGCTTTACCGGACATTCAACAACGCATAGACCACAACCTACACAGTTTGCAGGAGTAACCTGAATACGATATTTCATGTTTTCTACACCTTTACCCATTGCAGGAACTGTTTTTGAATTCCATAGGTGCATTTGCAACTTCTTCGTCAGTCAACAAGAATGGACGAATAGTAGCATGTGGACATACGAAACTACAGATTCCACACTGGATACAGTTTTCTGGGTGCCAAGTAGGTACCTGTACAGCAATTGTACGTTTTTCTTCAAATGCAACATTGTTACGGATGAATCCATCTAACAAAAGTCTCCAGTAAATGCAGATACTGGCATATCATATCCTTCAAGACCATTGATAACTGCAACATGGTTATCGAAGTATTCATCACCAGTCAATTTACGAGTTGAATCAAATGGAAGTTCAGCCCAAGCTGGATCTACAGTTACTTCAACGATTCCATCTTTACCAGCATCGATTGCTTTGTAGTTAAGTTCTACAACAGCATCACCTTTCTTAGAATAAGATTTTTTAGCGAATGCTTTCATCAAATCTACAGACTGACTTAATGGCATGATCTGTTCGTTCAATGCGAAGAATGCAGACTGTAGAATTGTGTTTGTTCTACGTCCCATACCGATTTCCTGAGCAATCTTAGTTGCATTGATGATATAGAATTTAGCATGTTTTTTAGCTAACTGAGCTTTCATACGGTTAGGCATATGCTCAACGATTTCTTCTTTAGAGAATGTTGTGTTCAACAAGAATGTACCACCATCTTTGATGTTTCTTACCATGTCATATTTGAACATGTAAGCATCTAGTGAACAAGAAATGAAGTCCGCATTACTGATATAGTAAGTTGAACGGATTGGAGATTTTCCAAAACGCAAGTGAGAACGAGTTACCCCACCAGCTTTTTAGAGTCATATGCAAAGTAAGCCTGTGCATACTGATCTGTATTGTCACCGATAATCTTGACAGTGGATTTGTTTGCAGAAACCGTACCATCAGAACCTAATCCCCAGAACAGACAGCTTGTGTAGTCTGCAGGAACATGGAATGTTTCATCACAAGGCAAGCTTGTGTGAGTAACATCATCATTGATTCCAATTGTAAATCCGTTTTTCAATTCAGTTTCATTTAGGTGATCAAATACAGCTTTAATGTGGTAAGCCTGTGTATCTTTAGAACCTAAACCATAACGTCCACCGATGATTTCGATGTCTTTATCTTTTAATGCAGCAAGTACATCCAAGTACAATGGTTCACCGATAGAACCTGTTTCTTTTGTACGATCCAATACAGCAATTTTCTTAACTGTTTCTGGAAGCACAGCCAATAAGTATTTAACAGAGAATGGACGATACACGTGACCTTTCACCATACCAACTTTTCCCCCGTTTGCAGTCAATGCATCGATTGTTTCTTTAGCAGCTTCTGTAACAGAACCCATAGCAACGATAACACGTTCTGCATCTTTTGCACCATAATATGTAAATGGAGCATATTCACGTCCTGTGATTTCACTGATTTTTTCATGTATTCAGCAACAACATCAGGAACTGCATCATAATGTTTGTTTCTAGCTTCAACACCCTGGAAGAAAATGTCATCATTTTCAGCACCACCACGAGTAACTGGGTTTGTGTGTGGGTTCAAAGCATTTTTACGGAATTTAGCCAAAGCTTCTTTATCAATTAAGTCTTTGAACACTTCTGTATCCATAACTTCGATTTTCTGAATTTCGTGAGATGTACGGAATCCATCAAAGAAGTGAATAAATGGAACACTTGCTTTAATAGCTGACAGGTGAGCAACACCAGCCAAGTCCATAGCTTCCTGTACAGAATGAGAAGCTAACATACATACTCCACTCTGACGAACAGAGTAAACATCTTCGTGATCACCGAAGATGTTCAATGCTCTTTGTAGCTAATGCACGTGCAGCAACGTGGATAACGCCTGGCAGACATTCACCAACCATCTTATAGATGTTAGGAATCATCAGCAATAACCCCTGAGATGCAGTGAATGTAGTAGCTAGAGTCCCAGCCTGAAGAGCACCATGAACTGCACCAGCAGCTCCTCCTTCAGATTGAAGTTCAGCGACTTTTACAACACTGTCAAAAATATTCTTGCGACCCTGTGTAGCCCACTGGTCAACAACTTCAGCCATTGGTGAAGATGGTGTAATAGGATAGATCGCAGATAGTTCGGTAAACGCATAGGCGCAATGAGCCGCAGCTGTATTACCGTCCATTGACATAAATTTCTTAGTCATTTAGGTTTTCCTCCTTGCTTAACCTTTACTTTAATATTATAAAACTAATTTTATTATTTTACTAGGGATTTTTTAGAAATCCTCTGTATATCCTCATCATTTGCACATTTTTTCACAAATTATGTTTCATTTTTCTTAAACAAAAGAAAAACGGCGCTGTCAAAACGCCATTTCTCTTAAAATACAATATGAATGTCTTCGTGTTTTTTTTCAGATATGTCTGCTTTGTTAACAGCTATAATTTCATGCATTTTTTCATCCTGAACATCAATCACAGCTCTTCCATTTAGAATCTTTCCATCCATTATCCAGTACATAAAATCTTCTGAATTTTCATACAGTACATACCTTCCATAAGGCAGATTGTTCAATTCACTTGTAAAATTATTTTCATCATCCAATGTTACATCATGAGAATATCCTGCACTCTCATTTCTTACTTCTATGATATAACTGTTCATTTTATCCGGCTGATTTTGTCCTTCTACTTTTTGCTTATACGCATGCTGCCATTTTGCACATTGTTTCGATAATTGATGATACCAATAATATTTGTTTTTCCGGCTGTGCCTCAAAACAGCCTGATCCTGTAACACATCGCTATTTACAAAATACTGTACACGATAAGAAGAACCTATTTCCTTGACCTGGTATGTTCCGCTTGGATATTGTGTAAGAGTTATGTGCCAGTTGTTATTAGCATTCAATTCATAACGTTCAAACACACCTTCTCCTCGCAGTTCAAAATAGAATACTTCATTTTGATTAGGGGCGATAAAATTCCCATTTTTTCTCCAGCATATACTTAAAGATTTCCATGGTATTTAAATTTCCAGCACGTTCATTAATGATTTCTACGACCTGATTACGTTCTTTCAAATCAACACTGGCCCGGCTGCTTTCTGCCCCTCCATTAACACGATATGTTACTACAAAATCTTCCTTGCCCACTTCTTCGATTTGATAAACACCACTTGGCAAATCTCTTAATCGCGCTGTAAAACTATTTCCATTATTTAATTCTACCTGCCGTTTCACACTTTCTCCTGTAATATTTACCAAAAAGACATCTCCACTAACCGGTCGCATCAAATTTCCATTTCCCTGACGGATAAATTTTGTAATTTCCAAAACCGTAGCTGGTGCTTGAATAGAATTGATAATTTGAACCGTATGCACATTTTCCTGTACATCTATGATAGCTTGTGTACTTTCTGCGCTGGTATCTACAACATAGCTGACCTGATAATTATGTGCACTGATTTCTTTTTACCTCATATCTTCCCGTGCAAGCCCTGTGATATCCTGCTGCCAGTCATTATCCTCATTTAATTCATACTGCATTGAAAAATTATTGCCAGTTACCAAGATACGGAAAATCTCTGCATCTGATGGAGGAACAAGCTGTCCCTGCATATTACGCATAAATTTAGTAACTCTTAAAAATCCATAGGAGGCATCCTGATTTTCAATCACTTCTACAAGATTATGATTTCCATGAACTTCTAAAGTTCCATTTGTTTTCTCACTGCCTTTGTTTACGATATAGCTTAATGGTTCCAATGCATCTACACTGCTAATAACATATTCTCCATCTTCCAATCCATACACCATACATGTATACGAGTTATCTTTGCATAATGTAAAGATTTCATTATATCCGGGGTGTTTTGATATGCGTATTTTACAATCCTGATTGGAAGGCTGCAATTGTTTCTGATTCCCTTTGCGCACATATTTTTTCAATGCGTATACTTCCTTTGTTTTCTTTCTGTAAAACGATTTGCAAAGGTATGATGATCACTTTTCATTTCGATATGAGAATCTTGTTTTTATTTGTTCCATCCAATATATAGAATGCTTTGCCATTTTTCCTGAAGTTCTAAATCATACATACCATCTTCTAAATGCTGCAAGCTTACATAGAAATGATTCTCTGGATTCAGCTCTATCATTTTATGCTGTATACCATGATGAAGTACTGCATGATATACCTGTTTTGGATATACCATATTTCCATCTTGCTGTTCCATCATACAGATTTCAAGTGAACTTTTGTGTTCCTCTAAATTTCTTCCAGTAACAATTTTTATATGATGGGTATCATTTTGTACATGGATTGTAACATTTCTTGTTTCTTCTTTTCCATCTACCATATAAGTGCACATCGTTCCACCAATTTCTTTTACTTCATAATTTCCATCCTTTAAATTCGTTACTTTCACTTTCCATCCATTTTCTTTATTTAACTCAAATATTTCATGATAATTTTCACCATCAATACCTACCTGATAACAATCATCAACAGAAGGCTGTCTATAACTTTCACAAGAATCCATTGCTTCTACACACTGTAAATATACTTCCCTTTTACACCTTCTTCTTTATCCTCCGGCACAATTTCAACAAAGTTTCTTTTTGTCTAATAAGAATCGAGCCTGCTGCATTTTAGAACCGTTTACGATATAAGATACAGGAATACCTTCCATTACCTCTAAAGAAATATCGCCTTCTTTTAAAAGTCCCAGCATCTTCATCCACTCATTATCTTCTTCCAGCATAAAGGTATGCGTTTTTCCTCTGTGCTGCATACGTACCTGACAGGATTCTTTGTTTTTAGAATGATATTGAACAGTCAAAGGAAATTCTGTTTTCTTTGTAACAATTTGAATATCAACTTCTTCTCTTCCTATTTCGATACATACTGCGTCATGGAAAATACCATCTGCTGTTTCAAAGCGAAGTTCTTCTTCATCGATACCTGTTAATGTGTAAGTTCCACATTCCAAATCTTCTAAGCAAACACAACCCTGATTTTCTTTATTTGAAATAGACCAGCGTTTTCCAGCTCTGCATAAAACAAGTCTGATTTCTTTTCGATACTTTTTGTATACTGTTTTCTTCTATCAAACCATGAAGACAAAGTTTCGCACCCATTCCTCTGGCATTTCGCAAGACTACATCTGCACAGTTTTGACATAAAGCAACACATGCCCGCTCACAAACTTCTCCATTTACTTCATAACACAAAAGCGTATCTTCCTGTTTCTGATATATTTCATAATATCCATCACACATACTATAAAGCTGTACACAGAAATGATTATATTTGTCCAAAACTACACTTTCACAAACACCTTCTCCTTCGATAACCACTTCATAACAGGAGTTTTGATTTGGCTCATAAACACAATTATCCTCTTCTTCATAAGCGCTAATTTCAATCATGTTCTCATTTCTTGCAAGTAAACAGATTTCCTTATCTTCTCCATCAAAGAAGAAACATCCATGATCTTGTTTCAAGCCATCCACAACAAATCCTTCAATTCCATCATCTACGCAGATTTCATATACTCCTGCATGCATAAATCATGCAGACACACACAATAAGAATTCGATGCATCTAATACAATGTGCTGATGTGTATCACAGGAAGTAAGCTCCACTTCAAAAACAGCCGCATAAATTCCAGTTTCCATTTGGACATATTTTAAAAGAACTACACCATTTTCTTCTTCCTGCATGATATCAACATTTACATCTTCACATCCTAAATTGATGATTTTTTTCTTCTCCTTCTTCATCACATCCATTTTTCCATAACTTCTTATCTGATAACATCCCTGAAGCAAATCCGTAAAACATACACAGAAATCATTTTGTTTACATAAATATACCTTTTTCATGCACTCCATTTCCAAACAATTCTACAGGATAGACATTTTCACAAAATGGCATATATGTGCATTCCCATCCTGATTTCTCACATACTGGGTAAGAATTAACTTTCCTCCCTGCTCACGCATATCACTGCGTATTCCAATTTTCTATCTCTTTCATCCATATATATACAAAGATCTTCATAGTACTCTTTATCATTGCATAGAAAAATTGCCTGAGCTGATTTTGTAATCGATATTCCCCCAGTACAATCCAGAAACTTCAATACACCAGTTATTCTCTTCGCATAAGGTATAAGTTTCTTCAAAATCTTCTTTGCACAAAGATACTTCAAAACTATTTTCTTTCTTTTTACACTCCTCATAAGCATAAATTTTCAAATTTCCCGCTTGTCTTTTACAAGTGCTCATAATATACTTCCTGCATCCGATCATCAATATATATTCTGGCGTTTTTTTCTCTTCTTCCATTTACCAGATAACAGATACAAGAGTCACTATCTCCTTGTTCAACAAGTTCATAAGTTCCATAGGGAAGATCATCAAAACAAACACACCAGTTATTTCCCTCGTTTAATTCTATATCATAGCTATGAAAACAAGAGGATAAGTATCACATGGAAAATCTCTTCCCTGCAAGGTTTATACATGTTCATTTTCTTCATATGCCTCTATTCGAAGTTTTCCTTTCTCTTTTATAAGCAGTAATAATTTGTACCAGATAACAATGTTCATTTTCTACCTGCACCCCTGTGCACAAGAGGTTTCTTCTCCATCCACAAGATAACAAATATCTTCATTTGAAAGTTCCTTTACACGGTAACATCCCTCATTCAAATCATGAAGCACGATACAAAAAATCATTTTCGCCATCCAATACGAATTGTTCACAAAATCATTACCTTCCACTTCTATCGTAAAGCTCTCATCATCGCAGGGTTTCCATAATTCTCCATCTTTTTGAATTGCTTTTTCTATACGTAAAATACCGCACTGAACAGTTGGAAGTTCACATTCTGTACGATCTCAATACAAGCATGTTCCGCTTTTTCAAGACAGATGCAGGCACGATCTTCCTGTATTACTCCATTCACACAATAATACGTATCCAATCCATCTCTGTCTACCAGATAGATGTCATAACAATCCGGACATAAATGGGAAAGTGTTTGTGAAAATCCATTCTCACAATTCAGTTCTATTATTTCATCATAATACAGTGATACAATTCGTACATACCATACTTCTTCTCTATCCATTTCAGACATTTCCTGTGGGGTTTTTCGTGTTAATGATAACTGCAGTTCTGCATCTTTTTTTCCCTGATAAACATATCCAATCGTGTATCTTCATCATCCAAAACCAGACAGTCTTTTTCCTGTCCATTAACTAAAAACCAGCTATCATATCCCTGCTGCTGTGTTTCCACATAATATTTTCCTCTTGGTATTTGTATGCATTCTTCAAATGCATTTTCTTTCTTTAAAGTTATATCCCATTTTTGATCTGTATCATCTTGTATACACACATTGTATTCATCATTACAGTCATCTTCATACTCTTCATTTTCAAAAGACAGCCTGTGCTTTCTTATATGAAGCGTCGTTTTCTCTGCATTATAATGTTCCAAACGTACATACACCTCTTTTTCACTTTCTTCATTTTTTATATCCACACTATCTTCAATAATTTTTTTTCTGGTTTACTATCCATTTTCGCTTATAACCCTCAACTGGATTTCCATATTCATCACATTCACTTATATGACATCCACAACCTGAAGCATGTTTTACACAAATACTTCCTGTTTTTTCTGAGGATTCATAAGAATCTGTGCAATACAAATCTCTCCATCCTCATATTCTATTTTTATAAAATAATGATCCAGGCATGGTTTTTCATCCATATCTTCTACTTCTACATGCAGCTCCATTTCTTTACTGGAATCTATGGTTTCTAGAAAGCTGACATGCGTAAATGCCGCAAACACTTCCTTCAGTTTCATTCGCATATTATTCCTCCTCCTATAAGCAATTCGCCCTTATTCACTCTAGTATATGAGCCTAGTTTAAAATTGTTCATAAAAGTATAAAAAAAAGACAGCAAATCGCTGTCATTAATTTAAAAGGGGCTGTACTTGAATCGTCAAAAAATTTTCTCCTTCTACTTTATGAATGTGAAGCTCAACTGCTTTACAGGACTCTTCCCACTGCAAGGAAACTGCAACTGAAATTTCATATTCTATCTGCATAAACATCACCCTTTTACAATATTATACGTTTACATCTCCATCATGAATACATGCCATAAACATGTAGTAGAAACATAAAGCTCCACATATAAGAATTCCATATACAAAGGAAAAAATCACTGCCATCAATACATTCATATTTCCTCCAATTTCCGTTATATATGTACATGCAATCATAAACGGATTCATGGTCATGATATCGATTACGGCTGAAAATGGATAAAACGTATACCCTATCCCAAAAAAGCACTGGTTAAACTGTAATATAAAGCCACAATTACAACAAGCAGTAAAATACTATAAAAAACAGAACGATAATGAGTAAAAATCGTTTGAAAACTTGATTTAATTACAGAAAAAAGGATTTCTTTTACCATCATATATATGAAAAGCTCCAAATATCTGTACTGGAATATAAAACATCAAAACAACATTAATATTACATTTACGATCATATTAGCCTGCTGCATATCTTTTTCAATCAAATACAATGATAAAAAACTTCCACCTGCCATCAAAACAAAATAAATACTTTTGTACCAAAAACCAAAGGAAGTAGAAATGTTTCGAAACTTCACTTTCCGTATGTCTTCTCTTTTGGTTTTTAAAAATTCATTAGAATCATCATATAGACAACACCAGAAAAGACTACGATCAAATACAATGCCATGTAATACAAAACGGAATTATTCATCATAAACAATATACGCATTACCAACGTATAAAAGGAAGAATACAAAAGACTCGATACAACCAAAACAAGAAGTGCCGATTTCCACTCTTTTGACAAATTTGTAAAATCCAAAAAATCTTTAATCGTTTTCATAAATCCCTGCTTTCTTTCATCATTATAACGTATGTAAATTTCTTTGCAAATACCTGTAGTTAAAAAAACAGCATTAAATATGCTGTTCATGAAGCTCCTTTTTGTTTTCTCATCATCAACAAACTGAGAAAACCAACGCTTTATCTTCTTCTTTCCAAGACACTTTAAATCTACATGTTCCCTATTTTTTAAAACAATATGCAATTCATCGAGATCATTTCGACTCTCGCTAATATTCCATTTTAATATATCATTCCAAAACAAAAGAAAACACTCTTCATTTCCATTATTTAAATAAAAAACGGCATATTGATCATAAAAATTCTATTAGCACAACATTTTTTACAAACAGCAGATAATAAAGAAATAAAATTACCAATACGATTCCAAAAAGGTAAAAGCGAGTAAACAGTAAAAAAATCCCAAAACAATGCATATACATATGATCATATATGGCTTTGTTCCGATAGAATCTAATTTTTTCCATCTTTAGGAAGATTTCGTGTTTTTAAAATTTTACTTTTTCACATTCACTCTTACACCTTCTTGTCTAAGAATATTATATATGATTCTTTCCTAATATCAACCGTATCACATAATTCCACTTATTTATGATACAATTTCATGCAATGAAAAATGTATATTTTTATTGATTATATAGACGAAAAACCGTATTATAACTTTATGCAAGTGTCTATTGAATCAAGGAAAAAAGCCTGTATTATCAGCGGTTTCCCCCATTTTCGCTTGTATCTTCTCATATCGCCATATAAGTTGGTTTTGTTAAATTGGGCATCATTTTAGCATCACAAATAAGCCAATACACAGAAGCATAGGGCGATGTTAACACACCTACAAAGGAAATTTAGAACAACCTTGTTTTACACTTTTGTGTTACGCATTAGAGTTTTAATAATCCTTATAAGGAAGGCATTATAGTCACTAAAGCTGATAGGGCAATGTTTTTATACCTTTTCCCAAAACCGCTCTTTAACTGCGTAATATTTCAAAGCAAGTTGCTACCTGTTCGGATTATCCATTTCTTTCCACTCCCTTTGTGAAAAGTTCTGTAGCAAGCTGGGAAAGGGTACTTTCCGTAAAAATCACTGTTTCCGTCTGCGATAGAAAGGAGATTTTTGATTATTGGGAATATCCCAAACCCTTGCGTAAACTGGGATTTACCTATCTGCTCAATTCGGCGAAAATGAGAGTTATAGCACTAATTGAGAAGAAGCAGATTCTTCATTCTCACATTCTTCATAATCAATATTTTTTACATTTCTTTGAGTGGCATATTGAACAATTCTCTCTTGAATTATTTCATATACAATTATTTTTCCACATTCAGGACATATTTTTGCTGGTACATTAGTGGCATGATATGTTATACCGTTATAAACTACATCTGTTTCTGTTGTAGTACTTTTTAACCATTTTTTTACATTTTGAACATCTAAACATAAACGTTTTTCTCCTTTAACTTCCAATTTGTTAATTTGTCTACTCAGATTATAACACCTCATATATGAATTTCTATTCTATTCCTATTTGAACGTAGGGTTTTTTCCTTATATTTGTCCGCATCATTTTATATCTCCATAGGAAATTGAGCACCATTTGGGCACCAAAAGCAAATAACATTGTTATTTCAAGTTACTAGATCTCTGAAAGGGTCAGTATTTTCAATGGTTTTCAGGATGTAGTGCTTTTTTAACAGTTCAAAAATAAATACTATTTTTATAAAAGAGAGAAAGAAATCTAAATATATAACGATCGTGCAAACATTGTTCCATCACTTAATAGCTATGAAAGATAAAAACATGTTATAATCTAATAAATGATATAAAAGGAGTAAGCTATGGATTTTTCAAAAAAGAAGAACTGATAGAAGCAAAACGACAGATACATTCAATTTTACACAAATTGAATGCATCCATTATTACATTAGAAAATAAAGAAAATGCACATCGGTATAAATCACAGATAACCCCGGCAAAACGAAGAGTACAGGCAATGGAAATTGCGGAAGTACTCATTACAAAAAAGAAATGGAGGAGAATTTATGAACATCGTATTAAAACCATGGACAAGAAAGGACAAAGACATTTTAAAAAGATTTATGCAATCACATTGACAGAAGTCATCTTTTCTGATCGAATTCCTTCCCCTTATACAGAACAAGATGCGATATGGTGGCTGACTATGGTGGAAGAACACGAAGGAAAAGATGGAATTTTCCGCGCAATTGAGGTGGATGGAAAGATTGTCGGAAACATATCTGTAGAACAAGATAGCGATGTATATAAAAAGATGCAGCAATTGGCTATTTCTTATCTAGCGATTTATGGGGAAAGGCATCATGAGCGAGGCTGTCAATGAAATCTGTAAAATTGCTTTTCAAAACTGGACATTCTGCGTATCAGCGGGCTTGTGTATTCTAAAAACATCGCCTCTCAAAAAGTATTAGAAAAAATAATTTTGCACTTGAGGGCGTAAAGAAATGTGCTGTATTTAAAAACGGACAGATTGATGACTTATGCATATATGGGAAATTAAAACACTAATGTATCTTGGAGAATAATATGAAAAAAATGCAAAATTACCGTTATGAGAATGGTTTGTCACAAAGACTTGATGGAAAAATATGAAAATCCAATAGAACATGCCTGTGAACTGAAAGTAGGTCAGATTTTTTATTACGAATGGATGGGAAAACCAGAAGGAATGTGCGAAAGTGCATGGAATAGCCTATCTCCTTTTGTCATGACATTATCGCATGGGGAGAAAATCTTTATAACGGATGGATGAAAAATCCAAAATCTGCCATGATTTCCTGTAACGATGGTTTTCGACCTGTCAGTTTTTTGATTGAAGCTTTAGATGAAGAAGCGCAATAGCTTATTGCGATTTGATAGATAAAAAAGGTTCTAGCGACGAGAACCTTTTTATCTTTTTTTCTATTTTTACGAATACTTTCATCTGCTTTTCTGCGAGAGTGATTTCTTGTATTCTTTTTTATCTTCATTCGATTTCTTATCTTCTTTGCGACGATTTCTTTTTCGTTTTGGAGCACTGTCAATTTCTACCATAACTTCCTGTTTACGAATACGACTTCTTTGCATGCTTGTTAAAACAAGATCTACTTTTTTCAGCCGCGATATCTACCAAAGAGAATTCTTTTCGTACATCAATATGTCCAATTGCTTTCGAACTAATACCACTTTCTTCACTAATTGCCGCAACAATATTTCCCGGTTTAATTCCATGTGCTCTTCCCACATTGAATTTTAAAGTAATGGCATCAAATTCAGAAGCATAATTTTTTTTTACTTTTTCTTCTTCCTCAATATCGATTACTTCATTTTTGTATGTCATGGAAATAAGTGCAGAAATAATATTTTCTAACGCAATACCATCTGCCATCAAAGCATTGGCAATTTCTATACTTTCTTCTGTTACACCTTCATCACATGCTTCTTTTACTTTCGCAAGGAAGGCATTGCGATTTGCCTCCATCATCTGTGCAGAAGTAGGTAAAGCATGACGAACGATATTCGTTTTTGTATAGTGAATAATATCACGCAATGCTTTTCGCTGTTTATTTCCACTAATTAGTGTAATCGCAACCCCCTTTTCTTCCCGCACGTCCAGTACGCCCAACACGATGAATATAATATTCATTATCCTGAGGAATATCATAGTTGATAACCAAATCAATATCATCCACATCAATACCACGTGCTGCTACATCTGTCGCAATCAAAATTGGGAAGTTCCTGCTTCTAAACTGTTCCATTACACGACTTCTAAATTCCTGTTTCATATCTCCATGCAAAGAAATAGATTTAATTCCATGATTATTTAACTCATCATTTAATTCATCTACCATTTTCTTTGTATTACAGAAAATCATACAAAGCTCAGGATCATAATGATTTAAAAAGTACACGCAGAGCATTTGTTTTCTTGCCACGCGGTGCTTCATAATACACCTGTTCTACCGTATCAATGGTTCTTTGTGCACTCTTAATTTCTACACGTATAGGATCTTTTGAAACTGTTCTGTTATTTTTAAGATATCCTGTGGCCATGTAGCAGAAAATAAAATCGTTTGATGTTCTTTGTCTTCTGGCATCATGGAAAGAATTTCTTCAATGTCTTCTTTAAATCCCATGTTTAACATTTCATCTGCTTCATCTAGGATAACCATATTTGTATCTACCAGTTTTAATGTACGGCGATTTAAATGATCCATGATTCTTCCCGAGTACCTACAACGATACCACAACCTCTTTTCAGCAACTGAATCTGACGTTCAATTGGCTGTCCTCCATAAATAGGAACGATTTTAATTCCTTCTTTATATTTGGAAAACTTTCTTAATTCTGTAGCGACCTGTGTTACCAGCTCTCTTGTTGGACAAATAATCAAAGCATTTGGATACTTGCATCCCGGATTTACCATTTCAATGGCTGGAATACCAAATGCGGCTGTTTTACCTGTTCCTGTATTTGAACGACCTAGCACATCTTTTCCTTCCAAGATACATGGAATGGCACGTGCCTGTATGTCGGTAGCATTTTCATATCCCATCTCTTCAACAGCTCTTTTTACTTCGCTGCTAATGTTCAATTCATTAAATGTTGTCATTGTTACCTCATTTCTGTTATCAGAAGATAACTTTGATAGTGTAACACACCTGCTTTGGTGCGTCAAATAATTTTCAAACAATCTTGCAAAGACCGTAAGCTTATATATTCTTATTATTAATTTTGATTACGATTTTATCCTTTATATGGAATAAAAAATAAGATTAAATTCCTATGCATCAAACATAAGAAACATTTGTACCTATGCATACTATACTATCCAAAACTTAAAAAGGATGAAACTTTGAAATTTAACATGTGATTTCTCCTTTTTATAATATATGTGTATTTAAATAAACGGCAACCCCATCTTCTTCATTTGTTAACGTATACGCATTTGCGACCTCTTTCGCATCTTGTGTACCATTGCTCATCCAGACACCAACACCAGCATCTTTAAGCATTTCTACATCATTGCTTGTATCTCCAAAAGCCAAAACTTCTTTCATGGAAAATCCTTTTCTTTCACACAACTGTTTTAATCCATAACTTTTATTCACTCTGGGATCTACAAATTCAAAAAAGATTAGGAGCACTTTTTAAAACATGTGCAACTATCACTCTGATATTCTTGTCCGTGTTTTTCTACGATTGACATATCTTCTGGATCACATTCAACAATAAGCTTAGTAAATGGACGGCTGCATAAAGCAAACATATCTGTTTGAACTTCTATTTCACCAAATACTTCAGCTGCTTTTTTCGTTTCATCGTCACTATAATTTACATAGCGAATGTTTTTATCAAACAAGTAAAATCGAACATTCATATTTTCATAGTGCTTCATTATATTTTTAATCACGTCCGCAGGCAACTGATAAAACTTTTTTATCCTTCGTATGACAATCAAAAATCTCTGCACCATTCATCGCAAGAACATAGTCACAATGTTCTTCAATTCCCCATTCTTTCATAAGTTCTAAGACAGGTTCTAAAGGTCTGCCACTTGCTATTGCAAACTGCATCCCTTTTTGTCTGCAAGATGCAATTGCCTGTTTATTCGCAGCACTAACTTTTTATCTTCATTTAAAAAGTTCCATCTAAATCCGTTACAATCAACTTTATTTCTTGTTTCATTATGCAACCTCCTCATAGACATCTATATATACTATTATACATAAATGTATCAGAAAAGAATTAAAAAATCTAACAATTATCTTTATTTAAACCTTCCATCATAAATTGCTGCAGTTCTTTTTTTTGGTATCAAAATCGAACACCTCATCTTTTTCACATGGCACACAAATTACATTCTCTTTATGTACATAAGCAATTTTTTTGCACCTTTATCTCCTGCAGCTGTAATAATTCCTCATAGTACCTTTTTGGAAACAACATCGGATTTTGAAAGTTATCATGATTTCCAACACAAACAATATGTTTTTCATCTGCTTTTTCTAATATGTTTTGTAACGTAGTTTCCTTTAATAATGGCTGATCTGCTACCATAAATAGAATTCCATCATCTTCTTTACAAGAATTCACAGCTAAAACAATGGAATGAGAAATACCTTTTTCTGGATGCTTATTATGAATGATCTCATATCCATAAGATAAAGCTAGCTTTTCAACCTGTTCATGCTGTGCAACGACATATCTTTTGATACAGGTAATTGTTTTCCCTTTTGCAGTGCTATTTCCAGCATACATGTAGTATTGATTTTATAAAGCAGTTTATGTTCAGGAAAGCGGCTGGAATTTCCAGCCGCTAAAATTACCAAACTATTCTTCATCTTTTTTCATCAATACTTTTTCTGCTGTAATTGGAAGTGTTCTTACATAGACTCCACTTGCATGTGCAACAGCAGAAGCCAGTGCAGGAGATGGTGTATTAATAACAACTTCTCCAATGGATTTTGCCCCAAATGGCCCACTGTTTTCATAACTGCTTTCAAAATCTACACGGATTTTCCCTACATCCATTCTTGTTGGAATTTTATATTGAAGGAAAGAATTGTTACGCATTTTCCCTTTAGAAGAATATGTAACATCTTCATAAAGTGCCATACCAATCCCCTGCGCAATACCACCTTCTGTTTGTACACGTGCTAAATTGGTATTGATAACAGTTCCACAATCTACTACCGCAACATAATCTACAATAGAAATTTCTCCTGTTAATTTATCTACATCAACTTCCGCAATACCTGCCATAAATGGTGGTGGAGATGTTGGAGATACATGAGAAGCCTCCCAATCAAAGCCTTTCCTTTTCCCCTTCAAAACATTTGTTCGCAAAATCTTTCAAAGAAATTTCTTTACCTTCTTCAACAGCCATGATACGCTGTCCATCAAAAGTAATATATTCTTCTTTCGTATCCAATAGTACAGAAGCTTTCTTTTATCAATTTTTGTTTTAGTTCATCACAGGCTTTTACAACTGCCATACCGGTTACATAAGTAGAAGCAGATGCATAAGATCCTGTATCATAAGGAGAAGAGTCTGTGTCAACAGGCTGTGTAATAATCTGATCTACATCACATTCCAGACATTCTGCAGCCATCTGTGTCAAAATCGTATCACATCCTGTTCCCATATCGGTTGCCCCAATTGCAAGGGTATAGAAGCCATCATCCATGAGTTTAATAATAACAGATGCAATATCTACATTCGCACTCCCACTTCCCTGCATAGAAAGTGCAACCCCTAAAGAACGTACCTTATCTCCCATATCTTTACGCAATGGTTTATTTTTCCAGTCAATCATTTCCATCGCTCTTTTAAACAGCGATCAAGTGCACAGCTTTGTAAATATTCATTATAATACTGCGACATGACTTCTTTTTCCTGTACCATATTTTTCAAACGCAATTCACAAGGGTCCATATGAAGTTCATCCGCAAGCTCATTTTACAATGCTTTCCACCGCAATTGTCCCTGTGTTGCCCCATACCCACGATAAGCACCAGCCTGCATCGTATTGGTATAAACAACATCATAGGTAAATCGACTTGTTTTTACATGATTATAAATAGGCAAAGATTTATGACCGGATAAACCTACTGTAGTAGATCCATGTTCTCCATAGGCTCCGGTATTAGACAACGTATGCAAATCGATTGCCAGAATTTCCCCATCTTTTTTCGCACCAATTTTTACATGCATTTTCATTTCATGACGAGAATTGCTTGCCATAAACGTTTCTTCTCGTGTATAAACGATTTTACTTGGTTTTTTTAATTTCCATGTTACAAATGCCGCAAAGATTTCACAGCATCCTGTCTGTTTTGCCCCCAAAGCCTCCACCAATTCTTGGTTTTGCTACTCGGATAGAAGACTTTGGAATTTCCAAAGCATTAGACACCATACGACGTACGTGGAAAGGAACTTTGTGTTGAACTGACAACATTTAAGCGATCATAAGTATCAATATAGGCATAAGAGCGGAAAGTTTCCATCATTGCCTGTGCATTGGCTTTTGTATGATAATCTCTTTCCGTGATAACATCACATTCTTTAAACACTTCATCTACATCGCCAACAACACTTTCACCTTTGGAACAAATATTACGCATACGTTCATTTCCAATATCACAAAGCGTTTTATAATCATCTTCTTCATGCACAATAACTGGATGATCAATTGCTTTTGTAAAGTCTAGCAGTGCAGGTAAAACTTCATATGTTACCTTAATCAGTTTCATTGCTTTTTTCTGCACATACTTCATCTACACCAACAATGATGGCAACCTCATCTCCTACATAACGTACAATTTCATCTAAAATCTTACGATCATAAGGAGAAGGTTCTGGATACGTTTGTCCAGCTAATGTAAAACGACTTCCGTGTACATCCTTATATGTATAAATTTCAACAATTCCAGAATACGTTTTGCGGCTGTTGTATCAATATCTAAAATACGTGCATGTGCATGAGGAGAGCGTAAAAGCTTAATAACTAGACAGTCTTTTTAATGCTAAATCATCACAATATACCGGTTTTCCACTTAACAATGCATAGGCATCTTTTTTTTTACAACTGGCTGATTTACATATTTCATCTTATTTTGCCTCCTTATCACGGTTTAAAAACCCTTTTAAGGCACGAAGCTGTCCCATATAACCTGTACAGCGGCAAAAGATTTCCTGCTAGATAACGATTGATTTCTTCTTCACTTGGATTTGTTAATTCTTTATCCATTGCTAAAACATTCATGATAAACCTGGGGAACAAAAACCACACTGTTCCGCTCCCTGATTTGCCATATAATCCGCAAAGATTTTTTGCCTCTTCCTGTACACCTTCCAATGTTGTAATGCTATGTCCACTTGCTCTAGCTGCCAGCATACTGCAGGATAAGATAGGTTTTCCATCCATCCATACGGTACATAAACCACAATTGCTTGTTTCACATCCACGCTTTACACTGTAACATCCATGATTTCTTTAAAAATCAAGCAGCAGCAAATCTGCTTTTAATTTCCTCTTTGATAAGTGTTCCATTTACCTTAATATTAACCAGCATATGAATCCTCCTCTATTGCAGCTAATGCCTTTAAAGCACAGGCATATACAAGTTCTTTACGATATTGTGCACTTCCTCTTATATTCGATGCACACTCTACTTTTTCTTTTAAAGAAGAAGCAATTTCCTCTTTTGACATATCCAGTGAATAACTGTAGCGTTTTGCACATTTTGGAGAAAGCTCAACAACCATGCGATATTCATTTTCTGTACGAGCAGCTGTTACATTTAATACAGATAAATCTGTAGCACTTCTTCTTACACAGCGAAAAGCTGCTTTTTAATGCTTCTTTTTAACAAATACATGTGTTACTATATCTCTTTCCCCATGCCCTTTTACAAACTCTTCTATCTTAACTGCTCCTGCGTGATGAAAATATACGGTTGTATCCAATGCCAAAAATGCACATAAAAACATCGGAGAAACCAAAACGTGAATACAAGCTTCCTCCTAGCGTTGCCATATTTCTAAGCTGTACCCCCCCACAATATCTTTCACACTGTCACAAAGCATATTTTGACACCATGCATTTAGTGCAGGATGAGTTTCTAACGTTCTTAAGGATGTCATTGCCCCAATAAGAAATCCATCTTCCTGTTCAATGATTTCATCGCTTAAAAGATCGCTGCAATCAATTGCGACAGGAATATTTCGATCTTGCATTTTTAACCAAATCATACCACCCAAGATTTGATTGTTACGATTTTTTGTAAAAGTTCATACGCTTCATCCAAAGAAGCACTTTTTATATATTGCTGAATCTGCAGCATAAAACCTCTCCTCTCCTTTTACAAGTATTCTCTATTTTCATTATACAATATCTCATGTGTTTCCACATAAAAAATGAAATACGTACAAAAAGGAAAGCGCATGAACACTCCCTTTCACTCACTTATTTTCTTTGCTTTTTTGGAAGAATTAAATTTAATACAGTCGCAATCACAAATGTCATAATGATTCCATTCTGTGCAAAGATATTTCCAACCCATGCTGGAAGCTGATCCAATACAGCAGGAACATTTCCAATTCCAACTCCTAAACCAATCGCCAAAGCAACAATTAGACCATTTCTTTCATCAAGAGCTTCTCTTGTTAAAGACTGAATACCACTTACTAAAATCATAGAGAACATAATAACTGCCGCTCCCCTAAAACAGATTGTGGCATAACAGAGAAAATAGCACTCAATTTCGGACAGAATCCACAAAGCAGCAGGAAGATTGCCCCTGTCATAATCGTAAAGCGATTCACAACTTTTGTTACTGTAACAAGACCAACATTTTGAGAAAAAAGAAGTATTTGGAAGAACACCGAAGAAAGCCGCAAAAGATACTCCCAAGTCCATCTGCCATAACACCACCGCGAAGTTCATCTACAGTTGCTTCACGATTTAATCCACCATTGGTAATTCCACTAATATCACCTACAGTTTCAACCGTTGTAGCAATAAACATAATTCCCATCGCAATGATAACTTCCCAGTTAAATTCAAATGCTACCGGCATGAATTTTGGAAGAGCAAACCATGATGCATTAGAAACAGCACTGAAATCAACCATCCCAAGACAAATTGCCAAAATATAACCAGCAACGATTCCAATCAAAATAGAAGCATTATTGATAAATCCTTTAAACTGTTTCGCAATCAAAATAACGATAATAACAAATGTACCAACTGTTAAATGCTGCCAGCTGCCAAAATCCGCAGCACCGCTTCCTCCACCAAAATAATTAATTCCAACTGGAAGTAAGGATAATCCAATTGAAATGATGACTAAAGAAGTAACCACTGGAGGAAACAATTTTTTCAATGGTTTGATAAAATATCCAAGAACCATTTCAAAAAATACCGCCGATAAAACAAGCACCCATCAATGCTCCATATCCATATAAAGCACCCATAGCCTTTGCTGTACCGATAAAACCTGAACTTGTTCCCATTACGATTGGTAATTTAGCACCAATCTTCCATACAGGATATAACTGTACAAGGGTAACTACAGCTGCAACAAACATCGCATTTTGAATTAGATTTGTTTTCAAGCCTGTTGCCATATCCAGCATACCGCAAATAATTAACAATGGGGAAATATTTCCCAAAAACATTGCGAGAATATGCTGAATTCTAAAGGCAATGCCTTTTTTAGCTCCACTTTCCCATCAAGTTCATAAATAGAGCCAGTTTTCTTTTCTTCCATTCTTTTCTCCTCCAATAAAAAAATTCTCGTATTTCGCGAGAATCAACTATTGTATTACAAAAAGCTGATTCCGTAGTCTCGAAATAACGGTTCGAGCTAGAAACATCTGCACCATAACAGCAGAACTATACGAAACGTGAATTATTTTACCATAAATTTCACATAAATGTCACGTAATTTTTTACATCTATTTTATTTCCTGCCTAATACATACTCAATAAGCTATAAAACAAATGATATTTAAAGAACATTTTTAGAGATACTAGTATTCCATACAAAGCTGTTCTACCATTTTTACTCATGCTATACTATAAGCAGAAAATGGAGGAAAACACACATGGAAAAAATATATACAATCAGTGAGATAGGAAAACTTCTTGGATTAAGCAATGATGCCATTCGTTTTATGAAAAGAAAGGACTGGTTCATCCAGATATCAATCCAGAAAACAAATATCGCATGTATACGATACAAAATGTACTGGAGCTACTGGATATTATTTATTACCGCCATCTTGATTTTTTCTGTTTCTGATATTTGTGAACTTTCCAAATCCTTAGACCCTAAACGAGTATATACACTTGTTGAACAACAAAGAAAAAAATGTAGAAAGAAGAATTCGCTATGAACAGCAGCTTTTAAAAAAAATCACATATATTCAATCTTTATTTGAAAACATTAAAACAAAAGAAGGCGTATGCAGTTTACAGGTTTTCCTGCCTCCTTCATTCTTTTTGAAGATACAAACAAAAACAGTTTTTTTTCATCACGAAATACAGCATATTTCTACTGATCAATTTGTCTTATGTTCGATATATCGACATTATCTTATGAACGATGATACCTTAAAGAAAATATATACATACGTAACTCTTGATGAAGCAATTATAAAAAGAACTGGATATGCATATAGATAAAGCAGAAAATAAATTTCTCTTTGAAAGAAAAAGCATTCATATGAGCGTAAAAATGGAAAATGGGAATATCCAAAAGAAAGATATTGCCATCATGCAGGAATATGCCAGAAAGAAGCAGCTAGCTACAGAATCTTTCTTTTTTGCTCGTGAAATACCTTTAACGTTTTATCATGATACAAAAACTATTATGCAGAAATTTATCTCCCTTTTAAAAAATAAAATTTTAGCTTGACCCTAGTCTTACTCCAACCTTTATACTGATAAGCATTGGAGGTTGACAGTATGCGAAAAGAAATAATGAAAAAACAGTTTTGGAAATATGTACTTCCTTCTATGTTTGCCATGTTATTGAGCGGTTTTTACTCCATCATTGATGGTTTATTTGTAGGAAATGCCGTTGGTAATACAGCACTTGCGGCAATTAATATTGCCTATCCAATACAAGTTGTATTGAACGCCACTGCTATTGGAATAGGAATCGGAGGAGCTGTTACGATGTCCCTGGTTTCGTGGAAAAAATCAAGAAAAATACTGTGATCAAACCATTGGAACATCCTTTAGCTTATTAGTATCAGCAGGAATCCTTCTTCCTCTTGTCTTTTATATGATAACTCCCCAGCTTCTGCATTTGCTTGGGGCAAGTGGGGAAGTTTATATAGGAGCATACGAATATATTGCAGTCATTTTAATCGGTGGATTGCTGCCTGTTTTAGGAAATGGATTAAACCCATTATTAAGAAATCATGGAAAAACGATTCATGCCACACTTTGTATGAGCAGTGGTTTGATTACAAATATCGTTTTAGATTATGTTTTGGTATTTAAAATGCAAATGGGACTGCATGGAGCTGCGTTGGCCACAATTATTGCCCAAGGTGTCGTTGCATGTTCCACTCTGTCATTTTTATGGTATTCCAATATACGTCATTTACCAATCCGTTATTTTTTTTCCTTCTAAAAGCTCATATTACGAATCCTTCGTATCGGAATTTCTCCTTTTGGACAAACCCTTGTTCCCTGCATCGTTATCATTCTAACAAACTGGATGTGTTTAAAGTATGGTGGAAACGATGCCGTTACAGTTTTCTCCGTCGTATCCTATGTACTTGCCAGTGCACAGCTTCTTTACAGGGGATTGGAGACGGTGTACAGCCTTTATTAAGTTTTTATCATGGGGCAAAGGAAGAACATATCATTCATGCTTTATATAAAAAAATCTTTCTTCCTATCTATCGGTTGTGCCATTCTGCTTTCTTCAGGTGTATTCTTATTTGCTACACCACTAACTGCATTGATTGGAGTAAGTACTTCTATTTATGAAGAATGCCGCATTGCCTTGCTAATCACTGCGCTTTCTTTCCCTTTTATCGGCATTACTCGTTTAACATCGGCTGTTTTTTATGCAACAGGAAAGTCAAAAAACTCCTCTTTACTGGTATACATAGAGCCATGCATTATTCTTCCTGCATGTCTTATTATCCTTTCTTCCACTTTTTGCATTAACTGGCATCTGGGTTGCATATCCAGCAGCACAAATTATTTTAAGTTCTATTGCCTTGATTTTAAAAAAAGTCCCGCTTTAGTAGCACACCCTATTACACCCGTTACTCAACTTTAATTTAATTGTTTTATCCACCTGCTTTATGGCAGGTGATTTTTATATTTCTTCTGTTATTAGAGACAAAAAGAATTCCCGTATATTTTACGAGAATTCGATGTGGAAAAAGTTACATTTTTCCATTTAAAATAGATCTTGATTATATTTAAACTGTGCATAAAATACTAAAACCATCCCCGCTAGAAATCCTAAAGAGAAATAAAGCCGACCCGATTGTGATCGAGTATAAAAATTTATAACACCATTTAAAAACACAGCCTAAACCCATCAGAAACATAGCAATGCCCATTAGTCTTGTATAAGCTTTTTTATCTTTTTCTTTTACATTTTTATAATGATACTTATGAATCAATGTAATTTTCTGTTTTAGCCATATAAGTAAACCCAAAATACAGATAATACTTCCAAGCAAAACATTCAATAGTAAATCAAACATTATATATCCTTCTTTTCCCTAAATTTTATTAAAGCCATGAGGTATACCTTACTTCATATAAATGCTACATAACTTTATATTTTCATCAAATACCAGTGTATATTGCATTTTATAACTTTCAAATTTTAAAATTACTTTAACTTGATAGAAATCATCATTCAACTGTATTATTGAAATATTATCAATTCCACGATAATTTTCATACACATCAATAACAGAATTCCATTCCTTTCTTAATATTTCTTCTAACCCCTCTGTTCGAACAAACAAAGACATTTTTCCTATGACAGATGCAAAATCCTGTTTATTCATACATTCCACAATTTCTTTTGATTGTGTAAGCAAGGCCTGCTGTGTTTCATCTGGTATTCTTTGACAACCACAACAAATCAATATTATAAATATGCAAAGAAAGCGTTTTATCATACTAACTTAACAAAGAATCCGGCTATTTTGTCCTGTTCATCAAAGGAAATCGTAAACTGAATATCCTTTTTTCATATTCTCCTATAATTCCAATTACAATTAATCCATCCTGTACAACAATTTCATGTTCTTTAAATTTTTAAAATTACCTGTTGGCTGCACATATTCCTCTACACTCTTTTTAAAATCTTCTTCATTTATTTTTTCATTTCCTCAGTTCCATTTTCCAAGATTTCTCCATACTGATCTTCATTTACAAGTTTTACAATTTCTTGTGCATGTGCAACTACCTTTTTCTCATCATATTTAATTTCCTTATCGGAAGAACTGCAGCCAGTAGCCAACAACATTAAACACATTCCCAAACATAGCATAATTCTTTTCATTTTTTTTACCCTCCTAATATTTTTTTACGAGTATTGTACGATACAAAATACTCCAATAAACAACAACTTCTAAAATCAATATAAATTCAACCCATATTAACGATAATGGAAAAATAGCTACCATATTAAACACACCATGTAAAACTATCGCAAACAATAAAATATAAGCTTTTTGTTTAGTAACACCATTCCAGATAAAAATGCTTTGTGCAACATGAAATGCAATAGCTACAAACCTCTCAACAATTACCCAAACTAGTACAGACTCTTCTATTCCCTGTACAAATACTGGTAATAGTACGACGATGATGACTTCCATGATTCCATGTCCCAATCCAAAGAAAAACGCATCCTGTATATTTGTATGACGCTTTCTTAAAGCTAGAAAAACCGATCCATCTTCCACTTTCTTCAAAAAACTCCTGCACTAAACGCTAACAACAGACCATACAGAACAGGATTTTCTACAATAAACATAGAAAATGAAAGTTTAGTATTCAAAAAAGAAAACAAGGGCAGTCGCAAACAAACCTGTGATAAAAAGAATACCAGCATTCCTGTTAAAAAAACTTATACCTATTCCTTTATTTATCCTTGAAAATTTTACTAGTAACAGCAGTGGAATAATAATAAAAAATCAAACATAAAACTATCTTACTCATACTATAGGTATATACAGATGTACACAAAACTCCTGTTCTCCTGTTTTAATCTGTATATTTCCTCCATATTTTTCTACCACTGCACAAACATTTTTTATCCCAAGGCCTTCATGTTCTTTTTTACTAGATGATGTCACAGCAGGATAAGGCTTTGATGCATTTTTAACGATAATAACGATAAATTTTTTGAACTTGATCTAGTGTAATTTGAACAAATCTATTCTCACTAACTTCACAACATGCATCAATCGCATTATCTAGCAGATTCGAAAGAATGATAGTTATATCCATATCTTTCATAAAAGTTAAATCAACTTCCCCTATCTGACATGTAAAGTGAATATCAGATTCTTCCGCCTTTCGTTTCTTGTCATGAAGAAGAATATTAACAATAGGATGAGAACTAAAAATTTCATGATTATATTGTTTCATAAGCAAACGTAAATCCTCCATATAATTTTTTTATAGGAATTCCTTTGTGCTTCTGCTTCCTCCAGCACCTGCAAATGCCTTTTCATATCATGAAGAAGCTGTCTGCTGCCCTTATATTTTTCTTCCAGTCTTTGATAATACTGAAGCTGCATTCGACTATGTTCCTCCTGCTGAATCGATTGTTTTTTATTTCATAACTCTTCAAGCTGTATCAAGAGGTATTGAAAATAAACATTTAATACAACAACAAATACCAAATCCAGCATAATCAGGAAAATTAGTTCCATCTGCAAATAATATGCTGTAAATGCCTGCATAACCGCAACATTGATTAACGAAAACAAAGGTAAAATTACAAACTGAAACAAAACTGGTAAAATCGCATCATGCTGCACTTCTTTTTTGATAATTTTTTCAAACAGCATATAAATATATAAGACAAACAGTTTAACTGGCAGCATCGTGACAAGTGACATCATAATATTGGAATGTAAAAAGTCCCTTGCATTGCCAAAAGTCAAACCAAGCATAAGCTGGTAAATCATCCAATCTGATATAAGCAAAACAATAGAAAATGCAAAATCTTTCAATAATTTTTTTCCTTTATGTTTTCCTATAAAATAACATAAAAACAAACAATCTACAGGAAAAAACAAACTCTTGATCAAAAGGATATGAATAGATAGAGAAAATAGACAGCAACATAGAATTTAATACAAGTATACTTACATAGCGAAAACCATCTTTCTTTTTTCTCACACCATTCCAGCAAAAGAAAACTATCAATAAGAGAAAGAATACTAAACCAAACAAACAGAAACAACACTTGTGTAGACTCTATCATGGATGCAACACCTTCGTAAATAGCCAATCATTTAACTCTTGGCGGAATTTAGCCCCTCTTTTTTTTTGTGATAAAGGCATCTATATCTTGATTGCTCATTGTGATATCACAGCCTTTTTACCAGCTGTACATGATCAAGATTGATACAAAAGGCTTTATGCACCATTACAAAGCCATAAGACTGTAAACATCATAGATAGAATGCAGACTTTGAAGAAGCAAATAATTATTCTGTTTTGTATGCATAAGAACTTTTCGCTGTGTAAATTCAAAATACAAAAAATATCTTCTGATTTCATTTGAAGCAAAAACCATCTTTTTGTCTTAAAAAAGAAAATCTTTTCCTCTTCTAGATGCAAAAGTTCTACCTCTTTTCAATACTCTTTCCAATTCTTTTTTTATTCACGGGTTTTGATAAATAATCAAAAGCATGTACCCGAAATGCCTGTGCTCGATAGTCATCAAAATTTGTCAAATAAATAATCGAACACTTCGGATATTTTTTTCTTAACTCTAATCCAACAGCAATGCCATCCATCTCCTCCATCCCAATATCCAGAATATAAACATCTGCCTTTTGTTTTATTACCTCTTCCCACTTACAAAACAATCTACCTCATACATCATCTCCTTAAGCATAGAAACTAATTTTTCTACAATCTCAATTTCATCATCGCATACTGCGATTTTCACGATATATCCCCCTTCTTTCTCTTTTACGTGAAAAACTAATTTTTCATGTTTATGAATTCTAATTTGATTATACTTCTTATGGTATTTCTATGACAAGCTTTTACGTATAACAGCTAAGATTTCTTGTATAAAAGACATTTTTATATAAGAAAAAGCCATGAAAACATTATTCATGACTCCTTCTAACATTATTCCTCTAATAAACTGGTATATCCTACCTCTTCTATTAAATGCTGACCCTGCTCTGCTTTTTATCCAATCCAAAAGAAGATCGATATTTGATTTGTATGATTTTTTCAAAGGTAACTGCATAAAAATCATTCGCAATAGGATACGTTTTATTGATGATATTTTCTCTTGTTGGCTGTACTCCATTTATCGCAAGATGACGAATCTTTTTTTTTCTTTCACAAGCTCTGTGGAGTAGAAACGAAAGCTATATCCAATCGCA
>VOFH01000463.1_pt1 | contig 40001 bp, 42 predicted proteins | sample 5384091 | NCBI WGS metagenome assembly VOFH01 (sample SAMN12384727, study PRJNA508395) | human gut metagenome | isolation source: healthy gut G | host: Homo sapiens
AAATTCCATCCTGGCCAAACACCGTGGGGTAAACGACCAGCGGCACAGCCAGCACCAGCAGCACGCCTTTGTGGGCGCGGCGGGGCAGTCCGTGCAGCAGCCGGTTGAGCAGCGGCACGCAGAGCAGCAGCACCAGATAGTCCGAGATGAACCACAGCTGGCGCGTACCGGCGGGAAACGCCGCCCAGCGCAGTGCGCCGAGGGAGACATCCAGCCCGGCCAGCCTGCACAGCAGCGTGACCGGCACGGTGTACAGCCACAGCGACAGCCACAGCGACAACGGGCGGCGGGTTTTGAACGGCTGTTCGCACATAAACCAGCTGCCCACCAGCACAAACACGGTGCAGGCAATGCGGGAGCCGCAGCCGATGAGGCAGAACACGAAGGAGGACGGCAGCGTGGAATAATCCGCAATGCCGCCCTGGCCAGTGAGGTGGTCGCCGATGATGAGCAGCATGCAAAGGATGCGCAGCAGTTCCAGATTGCTGGCGCGGGGGGCTTTTGTCGGCACGGCGTACCTCCTTTCCGATTGTTACAAAATAAGGCGGCCCATGGCCGCCCGTAAAAGGCAGTTATTTGTTTTGTTCCAGAATTACAAACGCGCAGGCCAGGCCGTTTTCGTGGGTCAGGCTCAGGTGCGGGGTCAGGGTGTTGGCGGCGGTCCATTCGGCGGCGGGGCCGGTCAGGGCAAAATAAGGCGCGCCGCTTTCTTTACGCAATACCGTTAAATCCGTCAGTGCAAAGCCGCCCAGGCCGGTGCCTGCGGCCTTTAAAAAAGCCTCCTTGGCGGCAAAGTTGGCGGCGGCGGTCTCAGCACGGTGGGTGCCGTCCCGCTCGTTCAGCAGGGCCTGCTCCGCCTGGGAAAAAACACGCTGCACAAAGGCGGGCTTTTGCAGCTTTGCCGCCATGCGGTCTGCCGCGCAAAGGTCGGTGCCGATGCCGAAGATCATACTTTCATCCTTTTCGTTTCAACTCAACGCAAACTCCAACAGTGCGGCTCTTTCGTTCAGCACGCGGCCCTCCATAACGGCGGTCAGCAGTCGCTGCAGGGTAGCACCCACGGCGGGGCCGGCGGGCAGGCCGGCTTCCATCAGGTCGCCGCCGTTTACGGCCAGCTGGCGCATGGTGTAGCAGGCGGTCTTGGAAAGCTCGGTCATCCGGGCCTCAAAGGCGGCCACCTCGTTCCGCCGGGCTTTGACCTCCGGCGTGTCGGCGTGGGCGTCCAGGTCGGCATATTTCAGCGCGCAGAGCCGGTGCAAAAACACCGCGCCGTAGCGGTTGAGACTTTTTAAAATGGCGGTGTCCCCCGCCGGGACCGGGGCATCATGGATGGCAATCAGCCCGGTAGTCCCCTCGATCAGATAGCCGGGGGCTTTCAGGCGGCGCAAAATCGTGCGGGCCATCGCCGCGCCCCGCTGGTTGTGGCCCTTAAAGTGGGCCGCACCGTCCGCGCCCACGCTGCGGCACTGGGGTTTAGCAATATCGTGCAGAAACGCTGCCCAGCACAGCACCCGCGCGCCGCGGGTATCCTGGCCGCGCAAGTCCAGCTTTTCCACCGCCACGGCCGAGTGCTGCCACACATCGTAGCAATGCCAGCGGCCGGGCTGGGTGCAGCCGATGCAGGCCTGCACTTCGGGCACCGCACCGGCCAGGATCTCGCCGTACTTGGCCAGCGTCGGCCCCGCGTTGGGGGCGCCGAGCAGACCGTCGATCTCGGTATAAATACGCTCGGCGCTCACGCTTTGCAGCGTATCCCGCGCCTGCAGGGCCGCGGCGGCGGTGGCTTCGTCCAAAGCAAAGCCCAGCCGGGCCGAGAAGCGCAGCGCCCGCAGGATGCGCAGGGCATCCTCGGCAAAGCGCTGGGCCGGGTCGCCCACACAGCGGATCATGCCCGCCGCCAGGTCATCCCGCCCGCCGTACAGATCAATAATGCCCTTGCCCGGGGCGTAGGCCATGGCGTTGATGGTAAAATCCCGCCGGGCCAGGTCCCTGGGCAGGTCGTCCACGAACTGCACCGCATCGGGATGGCGGTGGTCGTGGTAGTCGCCGTCCAGGCGATAGGTGGTCATCTCGTAGGGTTTGCCGTGGAGCACCACCGCCACCGTGCCGTGCTTTTCGCCGGTCAAAATCAGCTGATGGTCGGCAAACAGGCGGCGCATCTCCTCCGGCCGGGCCGAGGTACAGATGTCCCAGTCCCCGGGGGTGCGGCCCAGCAGGCTGTCACGCACGCAGCCGCCCACCACATAGGCAGTGTGCCCGGCGCTTTGCAGCGTTTGCAACAGGCCGATGACATCCCGCGGCAGATAGATGCTGTCCCGGTTCATGGTGCTGTCCCCCTTTCCCTGGTTTGGTGGTGTATTAGGCGCGGTGCCACTCCTGCGAAAGATCAACGATGCAGGCCAGGCTGCCTTCCTCATCTTTCAGCGAAGCGACCTTCTCGGCGGCCTTGTCGGCGTCGATCATCCAGGTCAGGATGAAGAAGTTCTCAGCCGGGACCTCGTAGTAGACCCAGGCGCCGTCGGCGCGCAGCAGGTCGGGCAGGTGGTCCAGCTCGCCCTCCAGCAGGCCCTGGCCTTCCTCGCCATAGATCATCTCGGGGCCGACCTGCAGAGAGTCGATCACGTTGATGCTGCTATTGATATACGTATCGCGGTCGACCGTTTTATCTCCGGCCTCCCACGCACTGGCGAACGCCTTGACCAGCAGTTCGCGTACTTCCAATTTACTGTCACCCATCTGATACATAACAGGAACCCTTCCTTAAACCATAATATAAAATAAGTATAGCACAAAATGGGACGGTTGGGTATGCCTATTTTGTTTTTTGTACTGCGCGGCGGGGATAAATTTTCTGCTTTTGTTGACAAAGGCGGAAAGCAGGCTATAATTGTTGTATGTACAACGATGTAGGTACAACCAGTTTGCCCGGATACGGAGGCGGCTATGGATATTACCGAACGCAAAATTACCAAAATTGCCCGCGAGGCAGAGAAGCTGGTACTGCTTACCCTGCGGGAAAAGGGCGTTGGCACGGCGGAGATCGACCTGATCCACGCGCTGCGCCATCACCCCGGCTGCACCCAGGCGGCGCTGGCCGAGCTGCTGCACGCCGACAAGGCGGCCATCGCCCGGCGCACCAAAAACCTGGAAGCGAAAGGCTATTTGGTGCGCAAGGCCAGCCCCAATGACCGCCGCAGCCAGCTTTTGTACCCCACCGAGAAAGCCGAAAGCCTGAAATCTTCCAAGGCGGAGATCGAGGCCGAATTTTACGAGTACCTGACCAGTGCCCTGCCCGCCGACGAGGCCGCCGCCTTTGCGGCTACGCTGCACAAGCTGTACACGGCCTCCAAGACCGAGAGCCGCGCGGGGTTCCCGCACTTTAAACAAGCCACAGAGGGTGAAGCGGAACATGCAGAATGACAAGAACTTCCGCCCGGACCGCATCGGCGCCTACTTCCACATCGAATGGCTGCCGCTGGCGCTGGTCACCGTTTCGGGCCTGATCTACAACATCGGTCTGCTGGCCACGCCCTGGTTTGAGGGGCGGCTGGCCCAATGCCTGACCGATATTTTGGACGGCAGCGCCACCGCCGCGGCCATGGCCATACTGGTGCTGACCTATGTGCTGGTTACGCTGGTGGTGCAGGCGGCGCGGTTCATCAAGCGCTTTTACGTGCGCCGCTTTGCCAATAACATCAACCGCCGGATGAAGGGCATCCTGTACGCCAACCTGGTGCGCCAGAGCCGCGCCGCGCTGGAAAAAGAGGGTGCGGGCGAGCTGATGACCAAGGCCATCTCTGACGTGGACGACTGCGTGGAGGGCATGCGGAAATTCACCACCGAAATTTTTGATACCGGCGTAGCGCTGGTAGGTTACATCGTGATGCTGCTGGTGTATGATTGGCGGCTGGCGCTGTTGAGCTTGCTGTTTACACCGGTCTCCTACATATGCGCGGCGTGGATGAAAAAGCCGGTGCAGCGCGAAGGCGCCGCCTGCAAAAAGGCCGCCGGTGCGTTAAGCACCGCCACGCTGGACCGTGCCCAGAACGCCGCCACCTACCGCATTTACGGCTGCGAGACCGCCCGCGAGGCCCGGTACGAGGACGTGCTGACCACCTATGAAAAGACGGCTGTGCGCAGCAGCGTCTGGCAGTCGGCGCTGCCGCCGCTGTATCTGGCTGTGTCGGAGGCAGGCGTGCTGTTCATCTTGTGGTTCGGTGCCAAAAACGTGCCGCATCAAACCGCTGATGCGCCAGCCGGACCCCCTGCCGGAAGAGATCCCGCGGCCAAGCCGGAAACCCTGACCGTGAACAAGCTGGGCTTTGCCTACCGGGGCGGGGCACCGGTTTTGCAGGATATCACCTTTACCGCGCAGCCGGGCCGGATTTTTGGCATTACCGGCGCGGTGGCCTGCGGCAAATCCACACTGGGCAAAGCGTTTTTGTGTGAGCTGCCCTATACCGGTTCCATCCAGTACGGCGGGCGTGAGATGGCCGGCATGACGGACGCGGAGCGCTGCGGCGTGGTCGGCTACCTGGGGCATGACCCCGAGCTGCTGAGCGACAGCATCCGCAACAACATCCTGCTGGGCAGAGATGACGACGCCTGGAAGTACCTGCGGGCTGTCTGCCTGGAGGATGAAGTAAAAGCGATGCCCAACGGCCTGGATACCCGCGTGGGCGATGGCGGCGTGCGCCTGTCCGGCGGGCAGCAGCAGCGTTTGGCGCTGGCCCGCACACTGGCCCACCCGCGCCCGCTGCTGGTGCTGGACGACCCGTTCTCGGCCCTGGACCGCAAAACAGAAGAACAGGTTTTTGCCAACCTGCGTAAAATGACCGCGGGCAGTACCGTGCTGCTGATCAGCCACCGGCTGTACCTGTTCCCCCAGATGGACGGCGTGTTGTGGATACAGGACGGTAAAGCAGTCTGTGCAGCCCACGAGGAACTGATGGCGCAGAACCCGCAGTATGCCGCGCTGGTAAATGCCCAGGAAGGAGGCGAGCAGGATGAACCGGAAAAATGAGGCCGTGCGTAGCGTTGTGCTGGGTACCGTGCGCCGCCAGCCGCTGCTTTGCACCGCGCTGGTGCTGGCCGTGGCCGGTGCGGTGGCGGCAAGCCTGCTGCCGCCGCTGGTACTGGGCCGCGTGGTGGACCGCCTGACGGCCCGGCAGGTGGTGCCCTTTGCGCTGACGTTGGGGTACTTTGGGCTGCTGGCACTTTCCGGCGGGTTGGATTCCCTGCGGGAAAGTCTGCTGACCGTGTTTGGCCAGAAAATGACCCACGCCCTGCGCAGCGCCATGTGCGCCAAGCTGGACAAGCTCCCGGCGGAAGCCTTTGTAAACCAGGAATCCGGCGCGGCGGTTTCCCGCTTTGTGGGTGATGTTGACACGGTGGAAGAGCTGTTCACCTCCGGCATCATCATCTCGATGACCGCGAAACAGGGCGAGCAGGTCACGCTGATCGGCCGCACCGGCGCGGGCAAGAGTACCGTGTTCAGGCTGCTGCTGGGGTTGTACCCGGCCGAAAGCGGCACCGTCACCATCGGCGGCGTACCGGTGGCGGACATCACCGACCGGGAGCGCCGCACCTGCATCAGCTGTGTGGAGCAGCATTTTGCCCGCGTGCCCGGCACCGTGCTGGACCAGATCACGCTGGGCGATCCACAGATCACCGCCGAGATGGCCAAACATGCGGCCCAGCTGGCGGGCATTGACGGGGCCATCGAAGCGCTGCCCGACGGCTACGACACCCCGTGCAGTGAAGGGATGTTCTCTCAGGGCGAGTGGCAGCTGTTGTCCATCGCCCGCGCCGCCGCGGCGGACCCCGCTGTGCTGCTGCTGGACGAGATCACCGCCAACCTAGACGCCGAAACCGAAGCCCGCGTGCTGGAGGCCCTGCGGCGGGCGTCCGAGGGTCGCACGGTACTGTCAGTGTCCCACAGAATTTATGAGAACCTGGGCGGGCGAACTGTAGAAATCAAAATATTATAAGTTGTCGCTTATTTTCAGGAAAAGCCTTGACCTTCCAGTGGGTGCAGGGTGTACGATAACCGGGAAAGGAGCGTGATGTTATGAACATCAAGCAGACAGCGGATGCGTCGGGCGTATCGGCACGGAACATTCGCTACTATGAGCAGGCGGGGTTGCTGGCCCCGGCACGCAACCCAGAGAACGACTACCGTATCTATACGGATGCCGATGTGCGGACGCTGAAACTGATTCGCGTGCTGCGCACCCTGGATATGCCAGTGGAGGATATCCGCGCGGTACTGAGCGGTACACTGCCGCTGACCGAGGCTGCTGAACGCCAGCGCCGACAGCTGGAGGCCGAGCAGCAAAAGCTGGCAGCGGCCGCAGCCTTCTGCGCGGAGCTGGCCGCCGGCGACCGAACGGCGGCAGAGCTGGATGTGGACGACTGCCTGGCTCGGATGGACTCCCCTGCCCAGGCGGGCGGCTGGTTTACCGGCTGGGTGCAGGACTACCGGAAAATGGCGGCTGCCGAGCATAAGCGGCAGTTTACCTTTACGCCGGACACCGCCATTGCAACCCCGCAGGAATTTACGGCGGCACTGCTGGCTTGGGCAGACGAAAACGGCGTGGATGTGAACATGACCCGGGAGAGCATGACCCCGCATTTTATGCTTGACGGCATTGAGTACAGGGCCGTGCGGTATTCGAGCCATGTGCGCAATATCCCGATACTGCGGGTGCGGTGTGAGGTGTGCGATCCATCGGCGCTGGCGGTAGAGGGCGACCCGAAGCGGCTGCGGGTGCAGAGATTTCTGCACTACGGTCTGCCGGTGCTTGTATGCCTTGCATTGGCGGTGGTCTGGGTCTGCACCCGGAATATGCCGCTTTGGCCCGACAAGGCGGCTATGCTGCTGGTGCTGGGCGCTCTTGGCATCGGGTACGGCTTCCGCGGGGGGTATCTCTACTACAACGATCGGGACCAATAAAAAATGGGAGACAGCCCGTGCTGTCTCCCATTTGATTTATCCCAGCAGCAGTTTGTGCAGGTCTTGCACGGTATCTGCGATTGCGGCGGCACCGGCAGAGTGGAGTTCTTCGCGGGTGCCGTAGCCGTAGAGGGCGCCGATGCAGGGCAGGGCGTTTTTCTTCGCGCCGATGACATCGTGCTCACGGTCACCGACCATGACAACGCCGGTCTTATCGGTCAGGCCGATGGTGTCCAGCGCGTAAGCGATGACCTCGGCCTTGTCGGTGCGGGTCTCGTCCAAAGTCGCACCGCAGATGGCGGTAAAGTACTGCGCCAGATCAAAATGCTCCATGATGCGGCGGGCGTACTCCTCGGGCTTGCTGGTGGCCAGCACCAGCTGGCAGCCGCGGGCGTGCAGGTCGGCCAGCAGCGCGGGGATGCCGGGGTAGACCTCATTCTCAAACAGGCCCTTGTCTGGGAAATACTCCCGGAAGGCCGCCACGGCGCGGTCGGTGTCGGCATCGTTCAAGCCGCAGAGATTGTGGAACGAATCGATCAGCGGCGGGCCGAGGAAGCGGCGCAGGGTGGCTTCGTCGGGCACGGGGATGCCGATCCTGCGGCAGCCGTACCGCACCGAGTTGAGGATGCCGGGGGCGGAATCAGTCAGGGTGCCGTCGAGATCAAATAGAATTGTTTTGTACTGCATGGGCACCCCTTAGTTGAACTTGAACAGCTTCTGGGCAATGCGGTAGCCGCCGATGCTGAGCTTGCAGCCCAGCCAGCCGGGCAGGTTGCAGGCTTCGGCTACCGAGAGGCGGCAGCGGCGGCAAAGGCGCGGATCATGGGCTTTCAGGTCGGCCCACAGCTGCTTGCGCTTTTCCATGGCTTCGGGGCTGCCGTCCAGTGTCAGGAAGATGCTGGAGATGGCCATCATCATCGAGAAATAGTTGAGCATATAGGCCCGCAGTTTGTCCTGGGTGACAGGCAGGGCGTAGACATCCACGGCCTCCATCATAATGCGGGTGACGCGCAGCTGCTGGTCGACGCGCTTGATCATGTTCTTCTCGTTGACACTCTGGTCATCGCGGCCGATGAAGTAGCGGTAGAGGTCCAGGTTGAGGTAGTAGATGGTCTCGACCTCGGGCAGGGGCTGATAGACGAAGATGTTGTCCACATAGAAGGTGTGCTTGGGCAGCACCAGTCCGCAGTTCCGCAGCAGCTGGGTGCGGTAAATGACGCTGTGCATCAGGATGTTCTTGTTCGGCGGAAAGTGACCGATCTCGCTCCACTTAAAGACGCGGCCCTCGGGCAGGATGCCGGTATAATCCACGATATTGCGTGTGTTATCAGCCACATGCTCGTACACATAGTTGGCCATGACCAGATCGACCGGCTTTTCGGCGGCAGCCTGGGCGCGCAGCACATCCATAACCTTGGCCAGGGCGTCATCGTCCAGCCAGTCGTCAGAATCGACCACCTTAAAGTACCTCCTGCATGGTATCGGCGGAAAAAAGGAACTCGCCCGTTGTGGAATAAACTTCAATGTGGCCTGCTACATACCGGAATTGTGCTGTCATGGGAACCCCTACCTTTCTGCTTTGCTATGGTTTTATTATAGCAGACATCCAGGGCGATAAACCGGACTTCCAGTCATCGCAGACGAAAAAGCAGGGTGATAAAGTGTACTTTAAGCCTTTGTGCGGGCCACATAGGCGGCAAAACCGCGCAAAAAGCGCATCATACCCAGCACCCACAGGCACAAAAGGAACCAGAGTGCCGTGTATTTTGGGCACACAAGCCCGGCAAGGTTGCCCCATTCCTGGCTGTAATCCCACACCTCAACATGCAGCAGACGGCGGCAGGCAAGTCCGGTGCCCAGTTCCAGCACCGAAACCCCAACCGCGCCGATCCCCGCCAGCAGCGGGGTGGGCAGTGGCAGGCGGCCGAGTGCATCCAGTGCGCAAAGGCAGGCCCCGCCCGCCAAAAACATCGTCCAATGGGTTGTGCCGCGCCAGGCGATCTCCAGCGCAAGGTACGCGGTACCGCCCATGGCAAACAGCACCAGCTGCCCCGGCGCAGCCAGACGGTGGAAACAAACAGACATACAAACGCCCCCTGTACAGTATGGAAGAATGACCCCGTCATCCTTTACCATAGTATGTGCAGGGGGCGCAGTTTGTAACCATTTTGTAATAGATTTACAGCATTTTATTTGGACAGCTTCTTCAGCAGTTCGCTGCGGGTATCCCACAGGTTCCTGCTCAGGTCAACATAATAGCGGTGCGGGTTTTCAAAGCGCTTTACTTCGTCCCACAGGGTGCCCACCTGGGCTTTGCAGAACTTGCGGATATCAGCCAGGTTGGGGCTGGTGTAAACGCGCTTGCCGTTCTCATAGATCGGGGTGGAAATGCAACGGGCAGTGCTGTTGACATAGGTGCATTCCTTCCAGGTCTCGATGGGGTCAAACAGGGTAATGCCGTTCTTGGTATCCACCACTTCGTCTGCCATAGTGATCAGGTCTGCCTGGGCTTTGCCGTCCTCATCATAGATACGCCATACCTTTTTCAGGCAGGGAATGGTCATCTTTTCCACGGATTCGGAGAGCTTCATCTTGGGGGTGTAGCTGCCGTCGTCCTCTTTCACAGCGGCCAGCTTGTACACGCCGCCAAACACGGGGTCGCTCTTGGCGGTGATCATGTTCTCGCCAATACCAAAGCTGTCCACACGGGCACCCTGCAAAATCAGGTCGCGCACGATGTATTCATCCAGAGAGTTGGAAGCGCAGACGGTGCAGTCCGGGTAACCGGCGGCATCCAGCATCTGGCGGGCCTTTTTGGAAAGGTAGGCAATATCGCCGGAGTCAATGCGCACACCTTTGGGGCGCTTGCCCATCGGCTTCAGCACTTCGTCAAACACCTTGATGGCATCGGGCACGCCATGGCGCAGAACGTTGTAGGTATCCACCAGCAGCACGCAGTTGTCCGGGTACATCTCGGCATACTTCTTGAATGCGTCATACTCGGTGGGGAACATCTGCACCCAAGAGTGTGCCATAGTGCCGGATGCCGGGATACCGAAGTCACGGGCGGCCATCACGCAGGAGGTGGAGCTGCAGCCGCCGATGTAGGAAGCGCGGGCGCCAAAGTAGGCGGCGTCATACCCCTGGGCACGGCGGGCGCCAAACTCCATAACCGGGCGGCCAGCGGCAGCGCGGCAGATGCGGTTTGCCTTGGTGGCAATCAGGCACTGATGGTTAAAGGTGACCAGCAGCAGGGTTTCCAGCAGCTGGCACTCAATAGCCGGGCCTTCTACGGTCACAATGGGCTCCTGCGGGAAGATGGGCATGCCCTCTTCAATCGCCCAGATATTGCAGTGCAGCTTAAAGTTGCGCAGATAGTCCAGGAACTGCTCATTGAAAGCACCGGTGGAGCGCAGATAATTGATGTCTTCCTCGGTAAATTTCAGGCTGTCCACTGCGTTGATAAACTGCTCCAGGCCGGCCATAATGGCGTAACCGCCGCCGTCCGGCACCTTGCGGAAGAACATATCAAAGACGGCAATTTTATCCTTATACCCTTCGTCCAGGTAGCCGGCCGACATGGTAAGCTCATAAAAATCCGTCATGGTTGTCAGGTTGCGTTTTACATCCAACATAGTACAATGTACCCCCTTATGGCTGGCTGGTGCCCGCCATTATTCCTTATTCCCAATCGTTCGGTTTATTTTTGCGTTTTGGGTTCGGTTGCTCCACACGGCGCACCGTAAGCAGCATAACATACACCCACAAAACCGCATAGACAACAGCCGCTATGATGCAAAGCACAATAACGACCTTGAAATAAGTGCTTGAAAAGAAAGCCTTTACCTTCGCCATGGTATACAACAGCTCGTTGCGGTCCACGCTGCTGCCGGCCAAAAGGTCCACCGTGCCAACGGTTTCGCCCTGCATGGTAACGGTAACGGTACCCACCACATCGCCCTGCTTGATGGGCGCGGAGAGGTGCTCCGGAACATTGAAGGTCTTTTCCGTCAGCTCTGCCCCGCCCTGCCGCGGCAAAAGGGTCTGCATATCATCCGCCGGGTAGATCATTACCGTATCCGTCTGGGAGGAATACATAATAGGCAGCTCGGTGATGGGCTGGGTGGTATCCAGCGCCGCGGTCACGGTAAAGGTGGCGAACGCCCAATCCATCAGCTCGGCGGTTTCGGTCAGCGCTGGGCGCGGGTCTTCGTCCGTTTTGGGACTGTGCAGCACCACGCTGACATAGGTTTCGCCGTCCTGGGTGTGCCAGCCCGCAAAATTCTGCCAGTCATCCAGGCTGCCGGTTTTGCCGCCTTTGGTGTAAGAGCGGTAATAGTTGCTGCTGGGCGAAACCAGCTTATCACTGGTCAGGATGGTATAGGGCGAATCATGCTTGGTGGAGGCCGGCATCTGGTAGCTTTCCTCCCCTGCCGCCTGGGCAAAGGCATCATAGCCCATAGCCACCCGCACCAGCAGGTAGGCATCCCGCGCGGTGGTCACGTTGCCGGGATCCAGCCCGCAGGGGTCAGTAAAGGTAGTGCCGGTGCAGCCGATGCGGGCAGCTTCATCGTTCATCATGGCCACAAAGTTATCAATGCTGCTGCCGCTCATATAGTCTGCCACGATATACGCTGCCTCGTTGGCGCTGGGCAGCAGCATGGCATACAGCAGGCTGCGCAGGGTATGGGTCTCGTCTTTCCAGATATCCGCCGTGGAAGCATTTTTGCCGTACAGGTAATCATAGATATAGCCCGGCGCTGTAATGCTGATGGTATCCAGCTGGTCCTGGTAGCTTTCCAGCATCAGGATCATGGTCATCAGCTTGGTCAGGCTGGCGGCGGCCATGGGGGTTTCGCTGTTTTTTTTCATAAACAACCAGCCCCGTATCGGTGTTAGCCACATAGGCTGCCTCTGCGGTAACAGAAAATCCCGGTGTCAGGTTGGGGGCATCGGCGGTTTCCTCCGCTGCGGCGGGCAGGACCAGCAGCACCGCCAGCAGCAGTACCGCAAGGCAGGCAGACAGGAATTGTTTCATGGCATGTCCTTTTTGGTTTGTCGGCCCAACCTGTAAAGTTATGTGTCAATACAGGTTAAACCTTAGTATAGCAAATTCTTTCTGCAAAAAAAAGAGATTATACAAAAAAATCAAAAATAATTTGGGCAGTTTTTTATTGGAAATAAAGATGTCAAGACTAATTCATGGCCCCGGCTGTGGCAAACAGGCGCTCCACTTCGTCCGAAAGGGCTTTGTGCTCCGGTTTGGCCAGGTTGGGGTCCAGGGCCAGCAGGGCTTTGGCTTCCTGCTGGGCAACGGTCAGGGTGCGGGTATCCTGCACAAGGTCCGCCACATGCAGGGTGGGCAGGCCGTGCTGTGCTTCGCCGAAAAAGTCGCCGGGGCCGCGGGTTTCCAGGTCATACTTGGCAACGGCAAAACCATCCGATGTGCGGCACAAAAAGTGCAGCCGCTGGCGTACCGCTTCTCCCTCGTTATCCGAAATCAGGATACAGCAGGAATTCGCCGCACCGCGCCCCACGCGGCCGCGCAGCTGGTGCAGTGCCGAAAGGCCGAACCGCTCTGCATTTTCGATCACCATTACGGTTGCATTGGGCACATCCACACCGACTTCAATCACGGTGGTGCTGACCAGCACATCCAGCTCCCCGGCCTTGAACTGCTGCATCACTTCATCTTTATCTTTCGGCTTCATTTTGCCGTGCAGCAGGCCGATGCGCCGCCCCGGCAGCAGCGGGCAGGCCACCTGCTCGTAATACTGCTTGACGGCTTTCATGCCGGAATCCATTTCGTTTTCCTCAATGGCCGGGCAGACGATATATACCTGATGCCCTGCGGCGATCTGTTTTTCCAGAAAGCCGTACATATCGCGGCGCTTTTTGCCAGTGATGAACCAGGTCTTGATGGGCTTGCGGCCGGGGGGCAGCTCATCCAGGATGGAGATATCCAGATCCCCGTACATCAAAAGCCCCAGAGTACGCGGGATGGGGGTTGCGCTCATGACCAGCAGGTGCGGGTTGTTGGCCTTGCCCGCCAGAATGCCGCGCTGCCGCACGCCAAAGCGGTGTTGTTCGTCCACAATGGCAAGGCCGAGATTTTTGAACACCACGCTGTCCGTCAGCACCGCATGGGTGCCAACCACCAGCCCGGCACGGCCATCCGCAATGGCGGCAAGGGCCACCCGCTTTTCGGCGGCTTTCATGCCACCCACCAGCAAGGTAACGTTGACGCCAAACGGCTCCAGGCGGTCGGCCAGGTTGGCGGCGTGCTGGCGGGCCAGAATTTCCGTTGGGGCCAGCATGGCGCTCTGCCAGCCATTTTGCGCGGCAAACCAGATGGCCGCAGCGGCCACCAGCGTTTTGCCGCTGCCCACATCGCCCTGCAGCAGACGGTTCATCGGGGTCTGGCCGCACAGATCATGGCAGATTTCTTCCGCCGAGCGGCGCTGTGCCCCGGTGGGTGCATAGGGCAGGCTGCGCCAGAACGGCGCAAGGTCCAGCTCCCGCATGGGAGCACCGGTAATTTTGCGGCCATGGCCCCGCATCAAAAATATGCCCAGCTGCAGGATATACAATTCTTCAAAGATCAAACGGCGGCGGGCGGCAGCGGCGTCCGCCGCATCCCGCGGGGCATGGATGGCCCGCACAGCGTCCGCTTTGGGCGGCATGCGGTAGCGGGTCAGCAGCTCTGGCGGCAGCGGGTCATCCAGCTGGGCCACATATTCCAGCGCCAGCTGGGCGCAGCGGGTCAGGCGGGCGGCGGGCAGCCCTTCGGTGCTTCCGTAAACCGGCAGCAGGGGTGCCGCAGCAACCTGGGCTTCGGTGCGCACAAGCGGGTGCAGGATTTCCCGCCGGGTCATCATGCCGCCAACACGGCCCTCGAAATAATATTCGGTTCCAGGTTCCAGCTTTTCCGCCGCATAGGGCGCGTTGAACCAGGAAAGTGCCAGCATTCCCGTATCGTCCCCTGCCAGCACATGGGAGAGCATCCGCCCGCCTTTAATGAAACACAAGTTTATTTTTCTTCCATTTTGTCTAAAAGCAGATTGATTTTTTTGAGAATCAAGTATATGCAGGAAATAATGAGAGAGATTAACAGTGTGACTGCTGTATAAAGTGGGTAAAAATAAGAGTTTATAAAGTCATCTCCACCACTAGGGATCAGTGACCCAACAAGTCCACCGAATAGAAGATTTCCATATAAGAAAACAAAAAAGCTGATACATCCAATCATGACTGCTTTAGATGATGGTTTCATATTGAAAATACTTCCTATTCCAGATAAAACACCCCATCGGGGTTATAACTCGTTCCGTCCGCAGTGATTTCAATGCCGTAGTGGTCGTAAACATTTCCCTCAGTATCCATATCGATCCAGCGGTTGTTCAGATCCTGCTCACTCATCATGCAATAGCCAACGCACGCCGGATCGTTAAAGTAAAATACATAACCCGGCTCCTGCTTCTGGTAGCCGACACAGATGACCCAGTGCCCCTCGGCCAAATAGGTGTCCGCATCATCGGAATTTTGGGTGTTGTAGCCATCCTCTGCCGCGGCCCATGCCTGAATGCAGAGCAGCACAGGGTGCCCCTGGTCCAGAGCCGAAGCCAGTTCTGGCGTGGTTCGGTTCTCCTTTACCGTGACGGTTACGCCGTTTTTCTCAAAAAAGCTGACAATGCTGCCTGGCGGGGTTCCGGCTTCCTCGTTGGTGCCAAGTTCTTCCTCATAGGCGGCAGCAAGGTTCCAATCGGCCTGGTATGGGTCCAGCCAGTTCATCACCATCTGCACGCAGGTGGTCCCGCAGGTGTAGCCGCCATACTGGCGCAGGTTCGGCATGTCGATAAAGACATCGGCATCCTGGACCGCCATGATACATATGATGGATGACCTGTTCCGCAGCTGGCCCTGCGCAGTCGGATAACAGGAAACATGCGGCACAGGCAAAAGTGCCAAGGATCAAGATGTCGTATCGCTTTTCCATTCGGCTCGCTCCTTACTATTTGATATATAGGATCAACGATTTTCTGTGCACTTGGTGCGCACCATCTCGGTGGTCTTTTCGGCGTCCTCGTCGCTGACATCGCAGCCGGAGATCACAGTGATGAACTGGCTGTCCTTCTTCTTCATCGAACGTGCCAGGCGGTAGGTCATCTTGGTAATGTCGCTGCCAGTGGCAACGATCTTACCGTTTTCCAGCGCCATGATCTCACCCTTACGGATGGGGCGGCCGTCAAACTCGCTGTCGCGGGCGGCATAGGTGATCAGGCCGGTAGCAACCTTTTCGGCGGCGGCCATCATGTTGACGGCGTTCTCCTCCGGGGCGGCTTCGGGGTCAAAGTTCAGCATAGCGGTCATGCCCTGGGGCACAGTACGGGTAGGCAGAACCAGGACCTTGCGGTCAGCCAGCTTTTCTGCCTGTTCGGCAGCCATGATGATGTTTTTATTGTTGGGCAGCACCAGAACGGTCTTGGCGGGCACGCTCTGGATGGCAGCCAGGATATCCTCGGTTGCCGGGTTCATGGTCTGGCCGCCGGAAACAACGGCATCCACGCCCAGGTCCTCAAACACGGATTTCAGTCCATCGCCCGCCGCCACGGCAACAAAGCCATAGGCGCGGTCCGGGTCAACTGCAGCGTAAACAAAAGTTTCCTTTGCGCCGGTCTCGGCAGCCTTTTCCTCGGCTTCGGCCTGCTTTTCCAGGCCCTTGGCCTGCTTCTGGCGGGCCAGGAACTGCTCGTGCATGTTCTCGATCTTAAAATTGGTCAGGTAGCCATACTTGATGGCCTCGCTCAGCATCATGCCGGGGTCAGCCGTATGCACATGGCAGTTGGCCACATCGTCATCCTCGATCACAACAACAGAGTCGCCGTTGGATTCCAGAAAAGCGCGCAGGCGGGTGATGCTTGCTCCGGGATCCTTATGGACCAGGAATTGGGTGCAGTAGCCGTTTTTGATATCCTCAACCTTCATCAGGTCGTCGGTAAACACGCCCTTGCCTGCTGCGCTGGAATCCAGCTTCGGCTTGGCGGCAACCTCGGCACCGGCAACGATCTCGCCGCCGTCAAACACCTGCTTCATGCCCTCAAACACCAGCATGATGCCCTGGCCGCCGGCATCCACAACGCCAGCCTTTTTCAGCACAGGCAGCAGGTTGGGGGTGTCCTCCAGAGCTTTCTGGCCAGCTTCGCACACGGTGGCCCACAGCTGCGGCACATCGTCGGTTTCAGCGGCAACGGCAGCCTCGGCAGCCAGGCGGGTAACGGTCAGGATGGTGCCCTCGGTGGGCTTCATGACCGCCTTGTAAGCAGCTTCCACGCCCATCTGCAGGGCTTTGGCCAGGTCAGCGGCCTCGGCATTGGTTTTACCGGCCAGCGCCTTGGAAAAACCGCGGAACAGCAGGCTGGTGATAACGCCGGAGTTGCCGCGCGCACCGCGCAGCATGGCGGAGGCAGCGCTCTTGCTGGCTTCGGCCACCGTGCAGGTATCCGGCATGGCGTTCAGCTCGCTCAAGGCCGCGCCGATCGTCATGCTCATATTGGTACCTGTATCACCATCCGGCACAGGGAAAACGTTCAGCTCGTCCACGCGGGTACGTTGATTTGCAATATTGTTGGCGCCGGAAATGATGGCGTCGCGCAGTGTCTTACCAGTAATCATTCTAACAGTTGCACCTCATTGTAATTTTTGGGGAAACAAGCCGCCGGGGCAAATGCCAGCCGGGGCCCCCGCCGCTTTATTCGTCAATGATATCATCAACAAACACATCAATGCGGGCCACTTTCAGGCCGGTTGCATGTTCAACTTCATCTTTAACGCGGTGGGTAATCGTTAATCATTGTAATTATACACCTTTTTTACCCGCTTGAACAGTGGCTTTGCGATAAAATTGTGCCGTTACGCTTTTTTAACAAACGCTTCACAATTTTTGCTTTGCAAGCGTATATACTAAAAGTAAGACAATTCGGTTACTGATTTCCCATCACACAAGAAAAGGAGTGCCATTTTCGCATGAACCTTTTGTTTTTCCTTACTCCCAAACAGGATGTTTTGTACATTTACGAGGATTTCACCCTGCGCCAGACCCTTGAAAAATGGTCCAACCAGCGCTTTGCCACCATTCCGGTATTAAAACGCAACGGCGAATACCTGGGTACCATGACCGAGGGCGACATTTTATGGGGCATCAAGAACCTGCACGGCCTGGACCTGGAGGCCAGCGAGGACGTGCCCATCTCCAGTTTCCCCCGCCGCCGCGACTACAAGGCCGTCACCGTCACCACCGACATGCCCAGCCTGCTGCAGGCCGCCATCGACCAGAACTTTGTCCCGGTGGTAGACGACCGCAATGTCTTCATCGGCATGGTCCGCCGTACCGTAATTTTACGCGATGTTTATAATAAGTATGGTGCCAAGCTGGATAAGCCCCGCCAGAATACATATACCCACGCATAATTGTATGGTAAGCCGCCCGCAGGGGCGGCTTTTTTGCTGCTATTTTATAATAACAAAAGCGCCTTATCCCTTGCAGGATAAGGCGCTTTGCTTAAAAGAGAAGTCGGCATCTACCTATTTTCACAGGCCGTCTCCAGCCAACTATCTTCGGCACGAGTGAGCTTAACTTCTGTGTTCGGAATGGGAACAGGTGGAACCTCACCGTCATCGACACCGACCGTCTCTTTTTTCTGAGGATGTACCCTCAAAACTGAATATCGAACTGCTCTAGCAAATAGAGTATCTTATAAAGATGGGGTCAAGCCCTCGACCTATTAGTACACACTAGCTGAATGAATCACTTCACTTACACTCTGTGCCTATCAACCTTGTAGTCTTCAAGGGGTCTTACCTGATTGACTCAGTGGGATATCTTATCTTAAGGCCGGCTTCACGCTTAGATGCTTTCAGCGTTTATCCGATCCGAGCATAGCTGCCCAGCTGTGCCACTGGCGTGACAACTGGTGCACCAGAGGTTCGTCCATCCCGGTCCTCTCGTACTAGGGACAGCGCCTCTCAAATATCCTGCGCCCACGACAGATAGGGACCGAACTGTCTCACGACGTTCTGAACCCAGCTCGCGTACCGCTTTAATTGGCGAACAGCCAAACCCTTGGGACCGAATTCAGCCCCAGGATGCGATGAGCCGACATCGAGGTGCCAAACCTCCCCGTCGATGTGGACTCTTGGGGAGATCAGCCTGTTATCCCCAGGGTAACTTTTATCCGTTGAGCGATGGCATTTCCACTCACATACCACCGGATCACTAACTCCGACTTTCGTCTCTGCTCGACCCGTCAGTCTCGCAGTCAGGCTCGTTTATGCGTTTGCACTCTCTGGCTTGGTTTCCGTCCAAGCTGAGCGAACCTTTGAACGCCTCCGCTACTTTTTAGGAGGCGACCGCCCCAGTCAAACTGCCCACCTGACAATGTCCCCGCCTCGATTCAGAGGCGCAGGTTAGAATTCCAATGTCGCAAGGATGGTATCCCAACGTCCGCTCCAGAATCGCCAAAGCGACTCTTTCCCAGTGTCCCATCTATCCTGTGCATGCAACACCGAAACCCAATATCAGGCTACAGTAAAGCTCCATGGGGTCTTTCCGTCTTGTCGCGGGTAACCGGCATCTTCACCGGTACTACAATTTCGCCGGGCGGGCTGTTGAGACAGTGCCCAGATCATTACGCCTTTCATGCGGGTCAGAACTTACCTGACAAGGAATTTCGCTACCTTAGGACCGTTATAGTTACGGCCGCCGTTCACCGGGGCTTCAATTCCATGCTTGCACATCTCCTTTTAACCTTCCGGCACCGGGCAGGCGTCAGCTCGTATACGTCATCTTTCGATTTAGCACAAACCTGTGTTTTTGGTAAACAGTTGCCTGGGCCTATTCTCTGCGGCTCACTCTCGTGAGCACCCCTTATTCCGAAGTTACGGGGTCAACTTGCCGAGTTCCTTAACAACCCTTCTCCCGTTGGCCTTAGAATCTTCTTCCTACCTACCTGTGTCGGTTTGCGGTACGGGCACCTTAAACATACACACAGCTTTTTTCTCGCCTCTCTTCCAGCCGGACTTCGGTACTATATTTCCCTCGATCACTACCAGAACCAACACCTGGCTCCGACCTTCTGAAAGTGTCCCTGTGCTTAAGTCTTTCGGTGGGGACGGAATCTCTACCGTCTGTGCATCGGCTACGCCTTTCGGCCTCACCTTAGCTCCCGCCTAACTTGGAGCGGACGAACCTTCCTCCAAAAACCTGAGGTTTCCGGCCATGTGGATTCTCACCACATTCGCGCTACTCATTCCGGCATTCTCACTTCTGTAAACTCCACAGCCGCTTACGCTACTGTTTCTCCGCTTACACAACGCTCCCCTACCCCGCACTTACGTGCAGCCTAAGCTTCGGTTTGTATCTTAGCCCCGTTAAATTTTCCGCGCAGAGACGCTCGACCAGTGAGCTATTACGCACTCTTTGAATGAGTGGCTGCTTCTGAGCCAACATCCTGGTTGTCTGCGTATTTCCACATCGTTTTCCACTTAGATACAATTTGGGACCTTAGCTGTAGATCTGGGCTGTTTCCCTTTTGACAATGAGATTTATCTCACACTGTCTGACTCCCATACATCAATACTCCGGCATTCTTAGTTTGATAGGCTTCGCTACCCTCTCGGGCGCTAGGCCATTCAGTGCTTTACCTCCGGGTATCTAATATGAGGCTAGCCCTAAAGCTATTTCGGGGAGAACCAGCTATCTCCGAGTTCGATTGGAATTTCTCCGCTACCCACAACTCATCCGCCGCCATTTCAACGGGGGTCGGTTCGGCCCTCCATGAAATTTTACTTTCACTTCAGCCTGATCATGGGTAGGTCACCCGGTTTCGGGCCCATTGCATGCTACTGAACGCCCTTTTCAGACTCGCTCTCGCTACGCCTCCACGCCTTAAGCGCTTAAGCTCGCAACATACAATCGCTCGCCGGACCGTTCTACAAAAAGTACCATATCACACGTTGATGTGCTCTATGTGCTTGTAGGCACAAGGTTTCAGGTTCTCTTTCACTCCCCTCCCGGGGTCCTTTTCACCTTTCCTTCACAGTACTATACGCTATCGGTCACTGGGTAGTATTTAGGGTTGGAGGGTGGTCCCCCATCTTCCGACCAGGTTTCACGTGTCTGGCCGTACTCTGGAACTCGCGCAGCTCTCGTTACTTTCGCTTACGTGTCTCTCACACTCTTTGGATGGCCTTCCCATGCCATTCAGCTAGCAACTTAAGTCCTTATAGCGGTCCATACCCCGGAAGGATTTCTCCTTCCGGTTTGCCCTCTTCCGCGTTCGCTCGCCACTACTAACGGAATCTCGTTTGATGTCTCTTCCTCGCCCTACTTAGATGTTTCAGTTCAGGCGGTTCCCCCACACACCTATGGATTCAGTGTGCAGTACCGAAGTATGAGCTTCGGTGAGTTTCCTCATTCAGAAATCCCTGGATCAATGGATATTTGCTCCTCCCCAAGGCTTATCGCAGCTTATCACGTCTTTCGTCGGCTCCCAGTGCCAAGGCATTCTCCTTGCGCCCTTTGTAGCTTGACCGTTGTTTCGCTTTCGCAAAACATATCTTTATTTCAGATTCTCCATTTGCCAACGAGATTTTACCATTTTACTGTCGCTTATTGCTAAGCTTCAGTTCCGCTTGGTGAAATTATAGATTTTTATTAAAATCAGGAATTTTACATAGCTAATAAAATCTCATTTCGCAGTTCTATATTCAGTTTTCAAGGTACATCACATAAGGTTTTGGGTAACCCAGCGCACTGGATTACCAGTGGTGGGCTGAAATGGACTCGAACCATCGACCTCTCGGTTATCAGCCGAGTGCTCTAACCAGCTGAGCTATCAGCCCAAATGGTGGAGATAAAGGGATTCGAACCCTTGACCCCCTGCTTGCAAAGCAGGTGCTCTCCCAACTGAGCTATACCCCCGCGCTTTCACGTTTCGGGTTTCGCTGTGTCCCTTATGCTTTGAGGCTCCGTTTGCACGGCCCTCAAAATTGAACAATACTGAAACTTGCTTTCCTGTCCGTTCAACCAAAGACCAGCTTTAGCTGAACGTCTGACTCCCTAGAAAGGAGGTTATCCAGCCGCACCTTCCGATCCGGCTACCTTGTTACGACTTCACCCCAATCACCAGTTTTACCTTCGGCTGCGTCCTCCTTACGGTTAGACTACCGACTTCGGGTCCCCCGGCTCTCATGGTGTGACGGGCGGTGTGTACAAGGCCCGGGAACGTATTCACCGCGGCATGCTGATCCGCGATTACTAGCAATTCCGACTTCATGCAGGCGAGTTGCAGCCTGCAATCTGAACTGAGACGTTGTTTCTGAGTTTTGCTCCACCTCGCGGTCTTGCTTCTCTTTGTTAAACGCCATTGTAGTACGTGTGTAGCCCAGGTCATAAAGGGCATGATGATTTGACGTCATCCCCACCTTCCTCCGTTTTGTCAACGGCAGTCTCGCCAGAGTCCTCTTACGTAGTAACTGGCAATAAGGGTTGCGCTCGTTGCGGGACTTAACCCAACATCTCACGACACGAGCTGACGACAACCATGCACCACCTGTCTCGATGTCCCGAAGGACTTCATGCATCTCTGCACTATGCATCGGATGTCAAGACCTGGTAAGGTTCTTCGCGTTGCTTCGAATTAAACCACATACTCCACTGCTTGTGCGGGCCCCCGTCAATTCCTTTGAGTTTCAACCTTGCGGTCGTACTCCCCAGGTGGATTACTTATTGTGTTAACTGCGGCACTGAAGGGGTCAATCCTCCAACACCTAGTAATCATCGTTTACGGCATGGACTACCAGGGTATCTAATCCTGTTTGCTACCCATGCTTTCGAGCCTCAGCGTCAGTTGGTGCCCAGTAGGTCGCCTTCGCCACTGGTGTTCCTCCCGATATCTACGCATTCCACCGCTACACCGGGAATTCCACCTACCTCTGCACTACTCAAGGCCAGCAGTTTTGAAAGCAATTCACGGGTTGAGCCCATGGATTTCACTTCCAACTTGCCGGTCCGCCTGCGCTCCCTTTACACCCAGTAATTCCGGACAACGCTTGCACCCTACGTTTTACCGCGGCTGCTGGCACGTAGTTAGCCGGTGCTTTCTTGTTAGGTACCGTCATTATCGTCCCTAACGACAGGAGTTTACAATCCGAAAACCTTCTTCCTCCACGCGGCGTCGCTGCATCAGGGTTTCCCCCATTGTGCAATATCCCCCACTGCTGCCTCCCGTAGGAGTCTGGGCCGTGTCTCAGTCCCAATGTGGCCGTTCAACCTCTCAGTCCGGCTACCAATCGTCGCCTTGGTGGGCCGTTACCTCACCAACTAGCTAATTGGACGCGAGTCCATCCTGAAGCGAATAAATCCTTTTCCCTCAGTACCATGCGGTACCGTGGGCTTATGCGGTATTAGCAGTCGTTTCCAACTGTTGTCCCCCACTCCAGGGCAGGTTACTCACGCGTTACTCACCCGTTCGCCACTAAATCAAGGAAAGCAAGCTCCTCTTGATTCCGTTCGACTTGCATGTGTTAGGCGCGCCGCCAGCGTTCGTCCTGAGCCAGGATCAAACTCTTTATAAATGGTATCTAATCGCCATTTAAAAGCGTTAAATCTCTGTAATCACTCAGACACAATCGCTTGCGTCCTGTATGAATTACTTGTTTGTTTGGAATTGTTTAACGTGATTTTCCATCACGATCAAGGTTCCACAAGTTTCAGTTTTGTTCAATTTTCAAGGTCCTGCTGTGCTCTCCTTACGGGGTGTCCCGCCGGACAGCTTGTATATAATACCACCGCCGCAAGCGTTTGTCAACACCTTTTTTCAGATTTTTTACAAATTTCCCGCCTGTGGATTTATAATAATAATGTCACTACTGACACCCCTGTATTACACGTTTTGAAAGGTAGGTTTTCTATGGAATGTTGCATTGTTGGTATCAAGTCGCTTATTGGGGTAAAATCCAGAAAGAACGGTAAAGAGCTGAACGCGTATATCCTGCATCTGGTTCGAGAGAACCCCCGCGACAAAAAGAGCTGAAAGGGCACGAGGTCTGCCAGCAGTTTGTCGATGCAGACCCTCATGGCCGAGGAAGTCAAAAAGCTGGGCGGCTACTCTATGCTGGTTGGTAGCCGTATTGACATCCGTTACGACCCGGGCGGTTTCGTGGAATCTGTGGAAGTTCTTCCCAACGTCCCCGCCAACAAGTGAAGGTCACCCCATAAGATAAGTCGCTTGTAGCTGTGGAAGGATGTGGGTCGGTTTGGCTACACAAGTGAAAACGCTCCGTTTGCCCGAGGACGTGGTTGAAACCATCAACGACTTCCCCGGAAGTACATTTACTGAAAAGTTCGTCGCCGCTGCCCGCCTGCTGGGCCGCGACCGGGAGAAGCTCCAGCAGCAGCTCCAGAACATGGAGCAGGAAAAACAGCGAAAGCTCCTGTACCTTGCGGATCTGGGGAAAATCACCCGCAAGAAGGAGAACATTCAGTGCACGCTGGATGAAATATTTTGGAAGATGTCCGAGGTGCAGCGGATGTGCAAAACCGTGCAAGGTGCTACCTCTACGCTGGTCTCGGATTCTTCAGATAGTAAGTAAAGGATTATGGTTGGAAAGGAGGTCTGTTTCTATGCTGCAGTTCTTGGAAGCTTCGGCTGGCGCTGATGCTGCTTCCCTCGTTACTACTGTTACCGGTATGGCGGGCACTATGCTCTCTACTATGGCCAGCAACCCGATTCTGGGCATCTTTGTCGGTGTACCTATCGCCGGTGTTGTCGTTGGTTTGGTTGGTCCTGATGCGCCGTCACTAAGATTTTCTCTTCCTCCTAGCTTAAAGGCGTTCGCCCTTACCCTACACCTCAGGGCGGGGCGGACGCCTTTCCTTATGTCAGAGTAGCTTAAAATGTGCTGCGGTAGAGCGCCACGCCATGCAAGGCGGTGTGGTGGTGCGGGTTCGACTCCCACCTCTGGCCCCATGTAATACACAATCAGCCCGCAGCTGCGCCGGATCCGAACCGGTTGCAACCACGGGCTGTATGACACGAGAAATGCCGCCATCACTGGCGGCTGAAAATTATTCGTGAAAGAAAATCTTATGTGCCACTTTGTCTATTATGCACTTGATTGGCCAGAGAAAAAGCAGTAATAAACCAATCTCCACAATTAGAGATTGAATGTTGCCGCAAACTGCCTGGTATATTTCGATTAGTTCTTTCATCGTTTCACCGCCTTTTCTTTTAGCTTACTATATAGCATTTACTTTTTCAAGGGGTATGATATGAAAGAAAGACTTTTATCTTTAATTTTCGCGATAGTTGCGCTCTTTAGTGTGTTGTGCCCCGTGGTGCATGCCGACGATAGCACATCCTTTTCGACTTGTACCCATGATTGGGTTAAGCCGATTGTGCATGGCTATTCGATTTCTATTCCGAATTCTGACGTTTCATTTGGTGTGGAATTTGAGCAATGTTCGAAATGCCATTGGTATAAGCATGACGCCAGCCTTTTTATTGTAAATGCTACTTACTATTCTCCGTTTGCTCCTGATGTAAATGGCATTGTCCCGAAAGAGCTTATTACATACTGGTGTAACAAGTATTATGAGGTATTCGGCAAAAACGCCACTGCCAAAAAAGTACGAAACCGGCGGCGGCTCTGCCGGTACTGGCGGCGTAGGCCGTAGGCCGTCTGGCTACTCCGAGAATAATAAGCCGGATGTCTCCAATACCGGCCTGCTCCATTTCTACGCACCTGTTACTGGTTGGACTAGATCGATATATAGTGTATCCAAGTGCGCTTTTTGGACGAGTGATAGAATCACAGATATTGAAGTTCCTTCTGCTAACACGTCGGGTACAGTATTTCCATCAAGCTTTTCTTCTGGTAGCTATGTAATGGCTGTATGTGCTTTTACTGCTCCTGTATCTGGTACATATAGCACTTTGCCTGGAAATGTCATTGGTAAGTATCGATATGTTCGGTCTAATAAATGGTATATAAATGAGTACATTTCGAGTAGTGCAACAGGCTCATATGCAAAAGGTGATTCTGCGTGGCTCGTTGCGTGGGCAAGTGCTGCTTGCTCAACCTACGCCTATGACGCCGAAGGCTACGGTGTCGACATCTATGTGGCGCCTCTCGAAAGCACAATCAAGCCGTCCAATAGCATCACCATCAACCAGAACGTCTGGAACGGCAACATCTACCAGGATAACAGCACCAACCTGACGTATATTTACCCGGAATACACGACCATCAACGAAAACAACGAAACCGTTACAAATATCAGCAATAACCCCATCATCTACAACAACGAAACCAAACAATACTACACCTACGATAGTGTAACCAACAATTACTACTATATCACCTACGAAACGCCCACGCCGTCGCCCTCGCCTGACCCCGGCACAGATCCGACGCCCACGCCGGAACCGGGTGAAGATACCGGCGACACCTCCGGCATCATGAAGATCCTGCAGGAGATCAAGGCTGTGCTGGTCAGCGGCTTTGCGGGGATTACCGAAAAGCTTCAGAATATCGGCGTAGGTGGTTCCACACCAGAGACGGCCAAGCCAGGCAGCAGTTCCGGCAACAAGGGGCAAAGCTGGTGGGATAAGCTGCTCAGCAAAATCGGGGACGCCATAATCGACGGCCTGCTGGGTGCCATCAGCGCGGTGCTGAAGCTTATCTTTAAGCTGTTCACCACGATTCTGGGCTGGATCATCTGGCTGGTCTCGCAGGTGCTGCCCCTGTTCCCGTTCCTGCCGCCCGGCCTTGGGGCGCTGCTCATCGGCGGCGTGGTTGTCTGCTTCATTATCGGCCTTATCAAATTTATTCGGGGGTGACAATATGCGTAATACACTTTTGCTGCAGCTGCCAGGCGTCCGGAAGATCTGTCTGTATTACATTGCCGCGCCGGTGCTGCTGCTCTGCCTGTTTCTCGGCACGGCCTGCCCGGCCCACGCCGAGGAAATTGCAGATTCTTCTTCCAGCACGTCCGACAGTACCGATACAGATGACGATCTGACCCTGGGCGGGGACATCACCGACGCCTACGACAAGTACGCGGGCGGTGTGGATTCCGGCCTGGATGACGTCAAGGATCAGTACGACGGCCTGGTCAACGATTCCGCGCTGGGCTTTGTGCAGGCCGTCACGTCCTGGATACCGACCGAGTTCTGGGTCATTGTAGGGCTGTCCATTGGCTCGCTGGTCGTGCTGGGCATCGTATCCTGGCTAAAGGGGTGAGATCATGGCAGAGTTTACCGCTATCGTTACCGCTGTGCTGGGGCTGTTCCGGCACAAGTTCACACTGTACGGCTTTACCATCAGCTATTGGGATGTCCTGATCTGGTCGCTGGTAGCCGGTATCGTAATATCGTTTATAAAGGGGTTGTTGACCGGTGACGAATAAATTTGCAACCGTCCTGTGTGCCTGCCTGATGTCCGTCACAGCACTGGCGCACGGAATCCATGCGGAGGACTACGAAGATGTACCTGATGAAGCGCCCCCTGCGGCGGTTGAGGAGGCGGCTTCGGAGGAAACTCCGGCGCCTGCTGCGGAAGATGTTGCGCGTGTACCTGTGGAGATCGACGCTGCTGCACTGGCCGAAGCTCTGACTGAGGCCCTGGCCACACCCACGCCGGACCCGGGTGCAGAACCAACGCCGGAGCCGACACCACAGATTATCATTGTGCAGGCCACGCCGGAGACCGCTCCGACGCCCGAGCCGACCGAAGCCCCCACGATCTGGGACAAGCCGTTCAACGACTACACGCCCACCGAGGGCTTGCTGCTGCTCACATTCGTGGCGCTGTGCTTTCTGGCGCTGCTGATCTGGTTGAGGTGATACCATGGTAGAACAATTTCAAAATCTGCTGGCCTTTTTCGGTGTTACCGGCGTACCTCAGAACTTCGCCGAGTTGGTGCCCTGGCTGGTCACTGTGCTGGCCTGCCTGGCCATCTTCTGGGGCGCGCTTAAGCTGATGTTCGGCATCGTCCGCACGATGTCGCGGTGGAGGTAGTGCCATGTGGGGCTTGATTCTGACCGTTGGTGCTGTCATCGTGGTGGCGCTGTTCCCCGCCGTGCGCTGCGCCGTAACCCATCCGCTGCACGTCCTCTGGTATGGCGTACTGGACAGCTTTACCTATCTGCGCCATAAAGATTATAATTGCTGCCACACCGGTGACCTCGACATCTACTGCGGGTACTTCGGGTCCGGTAAAACACTGTCGCTGGTCCACAAGGTCACCGGCCTGTATGAACGTTACGACGGTAAGACCGTCTGGTGCCCGCGCCGGGGCAAGTTCGTCACCCAACGGGTGCTCATCCTCTCCAATGTGGCGCTGGCTGTGCCCTATCAAGAGCTGCGCAGCCTGGCGCAGGTCGTGGCCGCCAGCAAGGTCAACCAGGCCTACGATGACGAGCACGATACCCTGACCGTGACCATTGCCTGCGTGGACGAACTGGGCGTCCAGTTGAACAGCCGGTCTTTCCGGGACAACATCGACCCGACGTTTTTGTCCACGCTGCTGTGCTGCCGCCACTACTACATAAGCCTGTACGGCAGTGCCCAACGATTCGGCCACGTGGACAAGCTGATGCGCGATGTCACGCTGAACGTCATCCAATGCCGCAAGATCTGGCGCCTGCAATGCAACAGCTGGTACGATGCCTGGGAACTGGAGAACGTCACCAACCCCGAACTGGTCCGTCCGCTCCGGCGCGGCTGCTGGTTCGTGCGCAATAAGGACTACCGCGCCTACAATACACTGGCGGTGGTCGACACCCTGACGAAGCGGTTCGAGGAGAAGGACATGCTCTCCGAGGCCGAGATCCTGGCCGCCCGCGCCCCTGCCGCTCCCACACCGGATGCCGTGACGAATAAGAGCCGCAAGGCGCGGAAGATCACGCGGAACAAGTGACCCCGGCATGCGCTGCGGCGTGTAGGCTTTAGCCTACGCCGCAGCGCCGCTCCCGCTGTAATACATTTTTGCGCGGCTGCATACGCACCGGCACGCTGATCAGAACTGCACACTGTATTACAATGAGGTGCTCTATATGCAATTCACGATAAATATCCCTGATGAAAAGCTGCCGTATTATGCAGCTATGGTAAATGACCGTATTTCTGCGCAAAAGGAGGCCACTCTTATGACCCTGAATGATTTTCAAAAGCTGCTCGCCCCTCACACGGAAGTTTCGCTGTGGGCCGGGTCTTCCTACATGCTGTGGGCCGGAGAAATCGGAGACTGCGACTTTGATCTCTACGGTGGCCGCATAGTCACAGATGTAGTTCTGTATACCCGTGACTATTACCGCAGCTTTCTTGTATACTTGCAGCCTGCCGGGCAGTGAGACCGAAGGCCCCGCCCGAGGTATTGGCAGCGCCTGCGCGGCGTTTTTCTTGCCATAACTGCCGTTTTTCCCGCGCAAGGGCAAGATGCGGGCCTTCCCACCGCCTGCAGTTTGTTTCTTTATCAGCTTTTCAAATGCGCCTACGGCGCATTTGTCCATTTTGCGGGGCCTCGCGTCCCGCCTGAACCCCCGTGATGTAGCACGGGGGTACAACTCACCACGAGCTTTGCCACAATCTGCCGTTTTTTCTTTCAGCAACGTCAATTTTGAGAGGTGCAAAATGTCGAAGCAGAGAACACAAAAATCCGGCCCCCATGATGCAACAAGAATCCTTGTTGACTACTTCTGTTTTACCGTTTCTGTCAGTGAGTTCTTCGACCATGACATCACCGATGAAAAGGCCGTCTACACTGCCGACCGCATCGAGCGCAAGTTTATGCTGCGCGGACTGGAATTCCAGGAACGCAAGGGTATGTATGGCTACGCCTATGCCCGGTGGTATGATGGTATCGTCTACGCTTGGGGCGGCAACAATACCATCTACATCCAGATGTCCGGCACCGGCTGCCGCACCTGGGAGACCACGCACCCCGGCCTGGCCTGGGAACGGTGGATAAAACAACTGCAATCCACCTATGCCACACTGCATATAAGCCGTATCGACATTGCCTGCGATACCTTCGGCATGCTCAAGCTCCGCACGGTCCATGCGTTTACCCGCAAGCGCAACTACATAAGCCGCTGGAAGACCTACCTGATCCAGGAGGGCAGCTCCGAAATGGCCGTCATATGGGGCAGCAGTAAGTCGGACTTCCGCCTGCGCATTTACGATAAGACCCTGGAACGTGAGGTCAAGGGCAGCATCGACGCCGACAAAGTGCCTAAGAATTGGGTCCGCTGCGAGTTCCAGCTCCGCAATGATGCTGCAGCATCCTTCGTCCGCTCCTGGCAGGCAAGCGGAAGTATCGGTGATACTTTCATGGGCATCATGCGCAACCAACTGCTCTACGTAACCCAGTACGACGGCATTCACCGGGACCGAGCCACTACAGCCCCCTGGTGGGAGCGTCTGCTGGGGGACGCGGGACAGATCCACATGGCCTATGATGCCGGTAAAGATTACAACTTCGATTCTCTCTCCCGCTACATCTTCCATCAGGCCGGCAGCAGCATCAAGGCATACCTCACCATCATGGACGGTGACCTTGAACCGCTGCTGCAGGGTGTGCGGATGTCCTCGCTAAACGCCCGGCAGACAGAGCTGGTCCGTTCGGCACAGGAAGAACGCCGGGAACGGCAGGAACGACAAATCGAATACGCGCAGATGTGAAAAGGGTTGGTTTTTGGAATGGGTGGAAAGCATCTCACACGGGACGACCGGGTCAGGATCGAGGCAATGCTCAAGGCCAAGGTCAGTACAGTGCAAATTGCGGCGGTGATTGGGTGCAGCAAGCGCACCATCTACCGCGAAAAGCAGCGCGGCCTGTGTGAGCAGCTGAACCACCGAACTTCTAAAACCTATATGATCTACTCCGCCCAGAAATCGCAGAACCGGGCCGATCAGATGCGCGACCTGCACAAGGGCCGCCCGGTCAAGCTCTGCCCGCAGTTGGCCGCCCATCTTGAGGACTACATAGGCAAGCGCCATTACAGCCCCGCCGCTGCGGTGCGGGAGATCCTGCTGCAAGGTATGGCATTGCCGCAAATTTCCACCAACACGGCCTACCGATACATCTACCGGGGATACCTCCGCCTGTGCAGCCTGGACTTGCCGGTCGGCCGGCTACCAGTTGAAGAAAAAGCAGAACGAGCAGTACACCGCCAAAAACCACAAGAACGACCGTAGCATAGAGGAACGCTCGGCCGAGGTGGAGACCCGCGAGGATGTCGGCTTCTGGGAGATGGACACGGTAGTCGGCAAGAGCGCCGGGCCGAGCCGCTGCCTGCTGGTGCTGACCGAGCGCAAGACCCGCTACGAGATTGTCCGCGTACTGGAAAGCAAAACTGCCCGCGAGGTACTGCGGGTGCTGCATACACTCCGGCATGATCTGGGCGAGGACTTCGGCAAGATCTTCCGCGCCATAACCTGCGACAACGGCTGCGAGTTCTCCGCCGCCAAGGAGATGGAGCAGCTGACCCCGATCTACTACTGCCATCCGTACAGCTGCTGGGAACGCGGCACCAACGAGAACCAGAACAAGCTGATCCGCCGCTTCTGCCGAAAAGGAAAAAGCATGGCCGGAATCACTCCCGACCATGCCGAGTATATAACTCTATGGATGAACAACTACCCCCGCCGCCTGTTAGGCTGGCAGCGCCCTGCCGACCTCATGGCCGCAGAATGTGCCGCTCTGAGTGTAAAAATGCCTGTCTGATTTTGTGACATTTCGCTTGACAATTTGCTCAAATTTCCCGCCCTGCGGGAAGTCGCCACTCTAGGGCAGCCTTAGTTCTGCAATTGTTTTCGTTCTTCCTCGGTCAGCTCCCGGTACTCGCCGGGGGCAAGGGTCTCATCCAATGCAACGCCGCCGATGGAGAGACGGTGGAGGGCGTTGACGCCGGCATCGTAGACGCCGAACATCCGCTTGATCTGGTGGTAGACCCCCTGGTGCAGCGTGACCCGCACGGTGCAGGGGTCGTCCCCGGCCGGTTCGGCCTCGGCGGGGGCCAGGTGTTCGCCGTCGGCCAGGGTGACGCCCACCGCAAAGCCGCGGCGCATCTCCTCGGTCAGCGGAGTGTCCAGCGTAACCAAATACTGCTTGTCCACATGGTGGGCCGGGGCCAGGATGTCATGGGCCAGGGCACCGTCATCGGTCAGCAGTACAAAGCCGGTGCTGGTCTTGTCCAGGCGGCCCGCCGGGAACAGCTCCCGCCGGGGGTAGTCCGCAGCCACCAGATCCACCACAGTGGTATCCCGCTTGTCGCGGCTGGCGCTGACGACGCCCTCCGGCTTATTGAGCATGATATACACATACTTTTTATATTCGCCTGCCAACGGCGCGCCGTCCAGCGCGATCTGCGCGGCGGTCTCGTCCAGCTGGGTATCCGCCTTGCGGCAGATCTTGCCCGCGACCATCACGCGCCCCTTGGTGATGGCCTTGCGGCTTTCGCTGCGGGTCATGCCGGTGCGCTCGGCCAGGTACTTATCCAGCCGCATCATGCCTGGTGCTCCTGGGTGATGGCCGCCGTTTTGCCGCGGGTCACCTTGATAAGATCAGCAGGGGCGCACTCCACCTGGGTGCCGATGCGGCCGCCGGAGACCATGATGGTGGGCTGGGCCAGACAGCTTTCATCGTAGACGGTGACGAACTGCTTTTTCATGCCACGGGACTGCACCCGCCGCGGATATAACCGGTGACTTTATTGATGTCTGCCACATGAATCATGGCAACGCTTTTCACGCCCACGCTCTTGGCGGCCTTTTTCAGTTCCAGTTCGGCCAGAACGGGCACGACAAACACATAATAGTTATGGTCTGCCCCCTGGGTGACCAGCGTTTTAAAAACGCGGGCCGGGTCCTGGCCGGTCAGGCGGGCGACGTTGGCGCCGTCAACGGCCTGGCCTTCCTCGTGGGGGTATTCGTGCGATGTATAATTCACCTTGGCACGCTCCAGCATGCGCATGGCGTTGGTTTTTGCTTCTTTTGCCATTTGAGATGACCTCTTTTATTATATAGTATAGGGTGCGGGCCGATGCAAGCATCGCGGGGTCGCGCAGCGATCAATGCCCCTGCGGGGCATTGAACCGCACGAGCGGGCCAGCTTTGCTGGCTGGCGGCCTTCGTTTTGGCCGTCAAGCGGGCCCCTACAAAGGTTTGTGCTTTTCCCTTTATATAAGGCAACACCGCACAATTCCCGTCTAACGGCTTAAGCACCGCTCCGGCGGCTGCGGCACGGCATCTGCGTTGCCAAAATGCTCGATAAGACATCCAGTAACCTCGCTCGCCGTATCGGCACTTAGAATTATGCGGTATTGCCTTAAGATATGTCCATTATACGTCCCCTGCAAAATTTTGGCAAGGGGGTTGACTTTAGCGATTTAAAGTGTTAGACTATCATCATTCGATAAAAAAACACGAACGCTGGCGACGATTGCGCCAGGAATCCAAAAGTTTAAGAAATAGAGAAATGGGAGACACATTATGATCATCGTATTAAAACAGCACGCCCCGGCCGAGCAGGTCGACTCCTTCTGCCACGAGCTGCAGACGATGGGGTACCAGATCAACGATTCTATGGGCAGCGATACCCACATTCTGGGCCTGATTGGTGATACCAAGGCGCTGAGCGAAAGCTGGGTGCTGGCAAACCCGGTGGTGGAAACCTGCCGCCGTGTTTCGGAGCCTTACAAAAAGGCAAACCGCAAGTTCCACCCGGACGATACCGTGGTGGAAGTGGGTGATAAGAAAATCAAGATTGGCGGCGGCCATTTTGCCGTGATGGCGGGTCCCTGCAGCGTGGAAAGCAAGGAGCAGATCACCTTTGTGGCGCAGCGTGTGCAGGCCGCGGGGGCCAGCATCCTGCGCGGCGGCGCGTTCAAGCCGCGCACCAGCCCCTACAGCTTCCAGGGGCTGCGTGCCGAGGGCCTGGAACTGCTGGCCCATGCCCGCAGCCAGACCGGCCAGCCCATTGTGACCGAACTGATGAACAGCGAGCATATCCCCCTGTTTGAGGAAACCGGCGTGGATATGATCCAGATCGGCGCGCGCAACATGCAGAACTTTGAACTGCTCAAGGCTGTTGGCCGCACCAACATCCCCGTTCTACTCAAGCGCGGCCTTTCCGCCACGCTGGAAGAGCTGGTGATGAGCGCCGAGTATATTATGGCAGAGGGCAACCCCAATGTTGTGCTGTGCGAGCGCGGCATCCGCACCTTTGAAACCAGCATGCGCAACACGCTGGATATTTCCGCCGTGCCCATGCTGAAAAAGATGACCCATCTAACCCGCCCAGGTTAAAGCGATACATGGAATAGTCCCACCAGCGGGTGTGGAACATCTTGTACAGGATGTACCCGCCAACCAGCTCCACCAGCGTGGTGATGACCATGCCGCCGAAAAAGGCAACCAGTACGTTCTGGTACCATGCCATATCGCTGCTTGGCATGGTAAAACGGCCGAGAACGGCGATCATTACCGTCATGCCGCAGCCGTAAATGGGGCAGATTGGGCCGTTCAAGAATCCGCGGTTGACCAGCTCCCGCGTGGTGATGGCTGCATAGGCAACCTCCACGCACCAGCCCAGGAACGCATAGACGAAAAAGAAAAATATCGTATGCAGCAGGGCATAAGTGGTCATTCCTGTACCTCCCCGGCGGGGTCGGCTTCTTCCTCCGGTTCCAGGCGGCGGGCCAGCTCTTTGGGCTCCACCCAGGTCACGCTGGAATCCGGCCCCTTGCGGGCAATCAGCGCCTTGATGGGAATGCCCTGTTCGCTGAACATGCCCTCGTGCTCGGTGCGCAGGTTCCAGTCCGGCTCATTCTTGTGCAGATCAAAGGTCTGCCAGGTAATCTCGAACCCGGCAGCGGGAAAGTAACCTAGGCTGTCCCGGAACAGGTCATCGTCATCGGTCTTGAAGTAGATTTCGGAACCCTCCGGCATCAAAGCGCGGTACTGCAGCAGCTGGCGCGGGTGGGTCAGGCGGTGCTTGTTGCTGCCAGCGTTTTTGCTCCACGGGTTGCAGAAGTTGATGTAGATGCGCTGCACGGTATCCGCCGGGTTGAACACGCCGGAAAGCCGCTCGATATCCAGCGAGGCGATCTTGACATTATCCGGCGGCAGCTGAGCGGCGGCGTAAGCGGCTTCCACCTTGCGCTTGGCCAAAATCAGGACCTTATCCGTGATATCAATGCCAAGGTAGTTGATATCAGGGTGCAGGGGGGCCAGCTGGCTCAAAAAGCCGCCCTTGCCGCAGCCAAGCTCCAGGTGCAGGGGCTGCTCCGGCCGGGCATACAGCTCATGCCAGTGCCCGGCATGGGTCAGCGGTTCGTGAACATGGAAATCGCAGGCCAGCAGTTCCGGTCTGGCATAGGGCTTAAAACGCATACGCATACAACAATACCTCACTCATGATAATTCACTAAAAAATTCTGGACATCGGCAAAATCAGTGCAGGCAAGGCTGCCCTGGCAAAAGCCGGGCTTGCCGCCGCCCCGCCCGCCGAACGCTTCATTCAGCGCCTTGCACACCGGGCGCACATCCCCGCCGGGCAGGCAGAGCGCATAGGCGAGGCCCTGCCCGCCGGAGGCCAGCACCGCCGTCAGCGCGTTGGTGCGGGCCGATACCGCCAAACAGATCCGCCGCAGTCCGTCGCCGTCCGCACCGTCACAGTGCAGCACAGCAGGCTGGCCGGGCACGGCGGCTTGGGCCAGTGCTTCGGACAATGCGTTCTGCATGGCGGCAAGGCGCTGCTTGAGGGCAGCTTCCGCCGTTTGCAGGTTTTGCACGGCGGGCAGCAGGCGACCGGGGGCGGAGCTTAACAGGGTGCCCACCGCGGCGGCATCCTGCCAGGCGGCAGCAATGGACTGATGCGCACGCTCCCCGCACACAACCGCCAGCCGGGTGCCGCCCTTGTAGCTTTGGGCACTCAAAATTTTGATGGCCCCCACCTGGCCGGTGGTGGAAACATGGGTGCCGCAGCAGGCGCACAGGTCGGCCCCGCCGGCATCTACCAGCCGCACCGCACCGTCAATTTCCTTTTTGCTGCGGTAGGTCAGTTTTGCAAGGTCTTCCGGCGCGGGGTACCAGCAGCGCACCGGGGCGTCCGCACGGATCACCGCGTTGGCCTGGGCTTCTGCTTCGGCCAGCTGGCCGGCGGTCAGCGGAACGCTCATATCCATCCGCACCGCGGGGGAACCGATGTGAAAGCCCACATTCTCCGCCCCAAACAGGCGGTGCAAAGTGCCGCTTAAAATGTGTTCACCGGTGTGCTGCTCCATATGGTCGCGGCGGCGCGCCCAATCAATGCGGCCTTCCACTGTCTGCCCAACCGGCAGCGCTGCGCTGACAGTGTGGGTGATCACGCCGCCATGCTCCTGCACATCCGTTACAAGGGCGGTGCCCAGCGCACCGGTATCGCAGGGCTGGCCGCCGCCCTCCGGGTAAAAGGCGGTCCGGTCCAGCTGCACGGCAAACTGTTCCCCGGCCGGGGTGCAGACAAGCACCGTGGCGGTAAAAGTTTGAACATATGGGTCTGTTTCGTATAGTTTTGCCGTTGCGGGCATGCAAGGTCATCCCCCTTTCGGAATATTTTTACATTATAGCATAAAACGGCAGTGGAAAAAACAGTTCAAATCCGTTATAATAAAAATCAGTTATAATTCCGGCGGCTCCCCGGCAAGGTGGGAGCCGGAAAGGGGGCGGGAACCATATGAAAAAACGAATCTCAGCACTGGTTTTGAGCAGCTGCCTGCTGGCGGGCTGCGCGGGCCAAGGGGCGGCTGCTACCGGCGAAACCGCAGCACCCAGCCAGGCCGTGCCCACCGCGGCACCCCAAAGCCTGACGGTGAACGGCCTGCTGGACACCAGCGCTGCTGTTGGCGCGCTGGAGCTGTATGCCCAGGCGCAGAATGTGACGCTGCAAAACAGCTTTGAGACCGAAACGGCGGACCTGGTTATTCTGGATGCCCCGCCGCAGGATGATGGAACCTGGAAGAATCTGGCGGAGAACGAGCTGCTGGCCGCCGCGCCGCGCAGCGTGCCGGACTGGATACGGAAAGCACCGTCACCGCCCTGCCGGTGGGCCAGAGCCTGTATGCCTATTGGGCGGATAACCGTGTGCTGACCGAGCTTTTGCAGAGCGATGCCGCGCTGGACGACCTGCGCGCTGCGACCTGGGAGGAATGGTTCGATTTCGTAACAGCTGTGACCCATTGGTGCGCGGAACCCGGCGCTGTGCAGGTAACGCTGAACGGCAATGTTTACACCCTGCCCGCTGAGCGGCGGGAGACACTGGCAAACCTGAACGGCGTGTTTGCCGCCCAGGGACCGGAGGTTAGCGGCAACAGCGGGGATGGCGGCGTGGCGGAAAATACCCCTGCGCTGTACACCACCGCCCTGCTGGCGGCGGGGGAGCCGCTGACCGAAGAAAACCTGACCGGTCCGCTGAACGCGCTGGAGCAGGAGCTGCGGCTGGAAGATGCCAACAGCGCCTGGCAGGCCGGCATTGCAGACCTATGGACCAGCAAGTATCTGTTCCAGCAGGGCAATGCCCTGTTCTACCGCGGCTACCTGGCCGACCTGATCAGTGACAGCGGCGCAGCGTTGAGCAGCGCCCAGAAAGACGCGCTGGTGTGGCTGCCCATCAAAAATAACCTGACCGAAGCTGACATTGCCAACCAGCGGTTCAACCTGGCCGGGCTGATGAATTACCCCATTTTGGCCAACCGTGCCTGGCTGGCTATCCCGGCGGATGCCGATGAGGAGAGCGCCCGCGCCGCCGCCGCCGCTATTTTGTGGCTGTACACCAGCAAGGCGGGGGAGAGCGCGTTGATCGACACCCTGGACCTGATCACCCCCTGGGGTACCGGCAGCAACCAGAACGCCGCCGCGGCCATGCAGGCGGCGCAGGTGACAGCCGGTATTCTGCCTGGCGCAGCGCTGGACAAAACCCAGGCCGCCGCATTGCAGCAGGCCCAGCGCGGGCTGTATTATGAAGCGGACGGCATTACCCTGCGGGATGGCCTGTGGGATGAAGATGCCGCCGCTGCCTGGCGCAGCGCCGTGATGGCGGCCCTTGGCGTAGAAAGCGCCGAAGCAGACGATAACTGATGCCCCGGGGTGTACCTGAAAAACAGGCGCACCCTAGATGGGCTTTGCGGAATACAAAAAGTTTTAAGGAGAAGAGAAAAAATGAAGAAGCGTTGCAGCGGTATCCTGATGCCGGTTTCCAGCCTGCCGGGCGGGTATGGCATTGGCTCCATGGGCCAGGCTGCCAGAGATTTTGTGGATTTTCTGGTGCTGGCCGGACAGAGCGTGTGGCAGATCCTGCCCGTTGGCCCGACTTCGTATGGCGACAGCCCGTACCAGAGCTGCTCGGCTTTTGCAGGCAACCCGTATTTTATTGACCTGGATCAGCTGGCTGCGGATGGCCTGCTGAAGCCGGAGGATTACGCCAAAGAAAATTGGGGCACCAACCCCAATTACTGTGACTATGCCCTGCTGTACCAAAAGCGCTACAAGGTGCTGCGCAAGGCATACGCCGCATTTTTGCAGCAGCGCCCGGTGCCGGGGTACGATACCCCCTACAGCGATGACTGGTACCGTTTTACCTTTTTGAGCGATGCCTGGCTGCCGGATTACTGCCTGTACATGGCAATCAAAGAAGAAAACAAGATGTGTGACTGGCAGACCTGGCCTGCCCCGCTGCGCCTGCGCGACCCCAAGGCGCTGGAAGAGTTCCGCACCGGCCATGCCGATGAACTGGGCTTCTGGGCCTTTGTGCAGTATGAGTTCGCCAAGCAGTGGCAGGCCCTGAAAGCATATGCCAACAGCAAGGGCATCAAGATCATGGGCGATATTCCCATCTATGTGGCGGCGGATTCTGCCGATGCGTGGGCAGGCCGTGAGCTGTTTGAGATGGACAGCGAGGGCCACCCCCGCCGCGTGGCTGGCTGCCCGCCGGACTATTTTGCCGAGGATGGCCAGCTGTGGGGCAACCCGCTGTATGACTGGGCCTACCACAAGCGTACCAACTATGCCTGGTGGGTGCGCCGCGTGCGCCATGCGCTGAGCATTTATGATATCCTGCGTATTGACCACTTCCGCGGCTTTGATACCTATTGGGCTATCCCGGCGGGGGACGAAAACGCCCGCGGCGGGCAAGTGGGAACAGGGCCCCGGCATGGACCTGTTCCGCGCTCTGCGCACCGCTCTGGGTGACCTGCCCATTGTGGCCGAAGATCTGGGCGAAATTTTTGATTCCGTCCGTGTGCTGCTGGCGGAAAGCGGATTCCCCGGCATGAAGGTGCTGCAGTTTAGTCTGAACGGCACCGATAGCGTGGACCTGCCGCATAACTACCCGGCCCACTGCGTGGCTTACCCCGGCACCCATGACAATAACACCCTGCGCGGCTGGCTGGAAAACGAAACCACCCCCGCCCAGCGCAAACAGGCCAAGGCATATTTTGCCCTGACCGAGCAGGAGGGCGAGATTACCGGCCTGCTGCGCGGTGTGCTGGCAAGCCCGGCGGAGCTGGCTATTGTGACGATGGCCGACTGGTTGGAAAAAGGCAGCGAAGCCCGCATGAACACCCCCGGCGACCCGGTGGGCAACTGGCAGTGGCGCGTTGCCGCTAAGGACCTGACCCCCGCGCTGGCGCGGAAGATCCACGAGATGAGCGCACGGTATTTCCGCGCGGAACCCCTGCCGGAAGCGGAGCCGAAAAAGGAAAAAGCGCCCGCCCCGCAGCCCAAGGCCAAGGCGGCTGACGCAAAAGAGGAAAAAACGGCAGCACCGGCGAAAAAAGCAGCAAAAAGTGCAAAGTGATTTTTTGAACAGTAATACTTTTATTATTAACCAATTCTTTGTGTAATGCGGGTATGGGAAAAACATGCACGGTATGGTAAAATATACAAAGATTTTATGTCAAGTTGTAGCATTACAACATTAGGACAACACCGCACAATTCCCGCCTTGCGGCTTAAGCACCGCTCCGGCAGCTGCGGCACGGCATCTGCGTTGCCAAAATGCTCGATAATGTCGGGTTGCGGTACCCGCATCGTGCTTCGGGGGCAAAAGCCCCTCGCACTCTGCGACCGCTGCCCCTGCTTCGGTTCGCTGTTTCCGCCACTGGCGGCGCTCACCTTTGCAGCATCCAGTAATTATCTGCGCTTTTGGCTTGGCATCTGCCGCACCTCGCTCGCCGTATCGGCACTTAGAATTATGCGGTATTGCCTTAGGACAACATAGAGAACCGAAAAACGCTTTGTTGGATCTTGTATGTTTTACATGGAGGAAGACGCGTCATGCAGGAATTTACTCTGGAACAAATTGGCATGCAGGTTACCGCATTGCAGAATTTTTTTGACCAGGTTACTTTGATCGACCCGCTGGCCCAGGCCGAGGTGGATCCCGCCACCCTGCAGGCCACCGGCCATGCCGATGCTGTGCCTGTGCTGAATGCAGATGGCCGTGGCTGGCAGCCGATTTTGGGTGAGGATACCGGTTTTGTGTTTTACCAGAACATCCAGGTGGAGCACCGCCCGTTTGTGCTGGCTGCCACCTATTTCCTTACGGCAGATCTGCCCGCCAATGACCGCGAGGCAAACGCCCTGCTGCGCCTGCTGGGCCAGTACCGCGAGGAGATGCGCCGCGATTATGTGACCGGTGTATATAACCGTGCGTTCCTGGATTCCGCTTACCGCAAAAAAGTGGCGGCTGCTGCCTGCGCAGGCAAGCCGGTCAGCGTGGTTGCTGTCCGCGTGAACGAGTATTGGAACCTGCTGCGCGAGGAAGGCACTCACGCAGCAGATTGCTGCCTGAATACCGCAGCCGGTATTTTGCAGCTGGCTGCCGGGCCGGACCAGCAGAACGCTGTTGTCCGCCTGGAAGACGGCATTTTCCTGGTGGTGAGCGTTGGCACCCCGGCGGCAAAACTGCAGGCTGCGCTGCATGAAGCGCTGGGCGAATCCCGCC
>VOFH01001126.1_pt1 | contig 40001 bp, 56 predicted proteins | sample 5384091 | NCBI WGS metagenome assembly VOFH01 (sample SAMN12384727, study PRJNA508395) | human gut metagenome | isolation source: healthy gut G | host: Homo sapiens
TGATTAAAAAGCAAATTAAGGCTAAATGGATTATCACAGTTCATTCTGATCCTTTAAAAGATTTTTTTGAAGGACGGGGAATGATTGGAAACATTTTACTAAGTTGAACATTATGGCTTTAAAAAAAGCTGATGGTATTTTTTTGCGATTACGCAGAACTTTTCTGATCTTTTAGTTGAAAAGGTAGGCATCCCGAAAACTAAAAATTTGTGTAATCTATAATGGGATTTTTTTTTTCCATGACAATAAAGAATTACCTAAAAAATATGCTCATCCCTATTTCAATATAATTGATGTTGGAAGAACAGAAAAAGTTAAGGGACAAGATTTGCTTTTAAAGGCCATTAAAAGATCAATGATAAAAACGTTCGCTTACATATTGCTGGTGATGGAAGCGAATTTAATAATTTAAGAGCACTTGCGCGAGATCTAGGGATTAGTTCACAGGTAACTTTCCACGGCTTTTTGAACCAGAAAGAGATCCGCAAGCTCTATCAAAAATGGATTTGGCTGTTTTAACGTCTTACTCAGAAAGTTTTCCGTTGGTATTGCTTGAAGCTAGCGATAATTTAGTACCAATTATGTCAACAGATGTTGGCGATATTGAAAAAATGATTCCTAGTGAAAAGTATGGATTTGTTGCTAAAATTGGAAACTTAAATGATATTAGTGAAAAGCTAAAGCAAGCAATTTCAACTAGTCAAGAAAAACTTGAAGAGATGGCAGAAAAGAAAAGACGTATTTGATGCATGCCTTTCAATGAAAAAATCAGTTAGTGGCAATTGAAAATTATTACAAATTCATCTTGGGTGAAAAATAGTGGAAAATTATCATAAAAGTAGTCTGCTGGCAATTTTGATTGGAATTCTACCGCTAATTTTTGAACTAAGCAGCAATATTTGGCATGGCGATAATGGCTTTTTTATAATTAGCGCGGCATATGGTTTGATCTTGCTTTTGTTAACTTTATCAATTGAAATTGAAGATCTAGATCAGTGGTTTGCAGAAAAGGCTCTAAGCTATTTATCAGTTTTTCTATCTTTGACAGCGATTTTGAATAAGAGCGAAGTTTTGCCCTTTGCTGAGATAGGATCGCTATACCGTTTAGCTATCATTGCTTATATGGGAACCTTATATTTCTTAGATAGACATTTTAATACTAAAAATTTAGTCTTGCTTTTGTTGAATTTAAATATTCTAGCTCAATTATCAGTTTGGTCCGGAACAATCTTAATTTTAATTGTTGCTGTTTTAACTTTTATTTTCTATGTAATTAGAGTAGTAGTTACTTTTAGTGAACAATTGAGACCCTTTTTACTATGCGTTTATTTAATTGTTTTGCTCGTTTCGCTAGTTTGGTACACACCTGAGTTTACTGACTTTGTTTTTAAAAATCTTTCCTGGAATATTGAAGCAATTTCTTTATTGTTAGAAACGCTGGGAGCAATTGTCTATATAAGGCTTAAAAGGCAGTTGAACATAAACAGTCATTTAATTTTAGGGACTGTATTATTTTTTAATTATTAACGAAGGTAGTTTGATTATTGCTGAATCAAATGTAATTAATACCAGTTATTTAGTTTTAGTCTTGATCATAGATTTATGTATAGTCAACGTATTCGGCAATATTGAATTAGGCAGAAATCAGCGAAAAATTTCAGTTATCATTCCAGCTCATAATAGTGCTAATACAATTGTTGAGGCGTTAGAATCAATCAAGAATCAGACGTACCGTGATTGGGAGATTATCTTAATTAATGATGGTTCAAGTGATGAAACGGAAACAATTGTTAAGCGTTATTTAGAAAATACACCTTTACCAGTTAAATATCATAAGCAAAAAGCAGCATAATTATTTGCATGCGATTGAATACGGAACAAAATTTGTAGAAGGCTCGATAATTTTGTTCTAGATGCTGATAAAGTTTTATTTAATCAGAATGTCTTTTATCGTGCAGCTAGTACGCTTTATGGTGAAAAATGCGATGGAATGTTTGTTGGTATTCGAGCAATGTATCAACGCTTAAAAAGATGGTAAATTGCATTTAATTAGACCATATTATCGTAATCAAATTAGTTTGGTAAAAACAGCGCTCGGCATGGGTGTAAACATTTATACTAATTATGCTTTTTGGCGCAGAGAAGTTTTTGAAACTAGTGTGCGAGAGAACTATTTAGTGAATGGAATGCCATCTTGGTATAATGCTCAAATTAATTTTGGTCTAAGAATGGTCAATGGTAACTTTGTAGGTCTAAAATATCGAATTGTTAAAAATAAAAAGCCAGCAGATAAGCAATTGAATCAAGATCAGGTTATAGCAGAATTACGCACTCTGCATCACATTACAAGTAAAATTAAAATACCATTTTATCGTCTTCAAGCTGCTATTTATTATGCATTTAATAAGTGTCATATTGCTTCGCTTTGTCCAGTGATTTTTAAACAGGGTAAGACCTCATTGAAAGAAATTACTCCGTTAATTATTGAAAATAGGCTTAAGAATGTTAAGTCACCTTACTTACAAACAATTGTCGGTTTTGGTACTAACTATAATCCTGAAAAAGATAGAAATCATTATTCCTAAAGACCTAAAAAGTGTACCACGGAGCAGATATTGAAGAATTTATTCAAAAGCTCAAACAAAATAAACTAGCGCCTTTTTACGCTAATTTAATGAAAGTAATTAGTCAGGGAACAAGCCTTTACGTGGTGAACAAAAAGATCGAGAAAAATTAACTGAAATTCTAGAATTTTTTACAATTAGAGACTATGTAAATATCATAAGTAAATAGCTTAAATATTTTTAGAGACATCATTTTGGTGTCTCTTTTTGATATCTGCGTGTCTTTGATTATAATAAGGTACAAGAAAGAAATTATTTATTTAGTGATGAGGGAGACAAAATGTTTTACCCACAAATTGATCAAGACGATTCGTTAATTCTTCATACAGACTTGTATGAAATTAATATGATGTATACCTATTTTAAAAAGGGTGTAAGTGAAAGAAATTCAGTATTTGAAGTATTTTTTAGAAAAAGAACCTTTTTGGTAACGGCTACGCAGTTAATGCTGGTTTAAGCCATGTTATTCAATACTTGAATAACCTCCATTTTAAGGAAAGCGACTTAGAATATCTCAAGGAAACTTGTGGTTATGATGATGAATTTATTGATTATTTACGTAATCTAAAATTAAAATTAACCATTCGCAGTGCTAGAGGGGGAACTGGTCTTTGCAAATGAGCCAATTATGCAGATCGAAGGCCCATTAGCTCAAGCACAATTAGTAGAAACTGCAATTTTAAATATTATTAACTTCCAGACTTTAATTGCAACTAAAGCCGCTAGAATTAAGGTGGCAGTAGGTAATGACGGTTTAATGGAGTTTGGCTCACGTCGTGCTCAAGAAACTGATGCAGCTATTTGGGGAACTCGTGCAGCATATATCGGTGGTTTTGACGCTACTAGTAATGTTAGAGCAGGGAAAGTTATTTAACATTCCTGTTGCAGGAACACATGCGCACTCTTTAGTTGAAGCATTTAATAATGAATATGATGCCTTTAAAGCATATGCGGAAACACATAAAAATTGTGTCTTTTAGTTGATACTTATGACACTTTGCGAAGCGGCGTTCCAACTGCAATTAAAGTTGCTAAAGAAATGGGCGATAAGATTAACTTCCAAGGTGTTCGTATTGACTCGGGAGATATGGCATATATTTCTAAAAAAAGTGCGCAAGCAATTAGATGATGCTGGCTTCCCTGATGCAAAAGATTTATGCTTCAAATGACTTGGATGAAAAGACTATTCAAAACCTTAAGATGCAAGGCGCAAAAATTGATGTTTGGGGAATTGGTACTAAATTAATTACCGCTTTTGATCAACCAGCTTTAGGTGGAGTGTACAAGTTAGTTGCTATTGAAGATAAGGATGGCAATATGCGTGATACTTTGAAGATTTCTTCAAATGCGGAAAAAAGTATCTACCCAGGTAAAAAGCAAGTTTGGAGAATTCAAGCTAACTCTGAAAAGAAAATGAAGGTGATTGGGTATCACGCTATGATGAAGACCCAAGAAAGTTCGATGCTCTTTTCATGTTCCACCCTCAATATACTTATATCAATAAGGTTGTTACCGACTATACTGCTCGTCCGTTATTGCACGAAATCTTCCATGAAGGTAAGTTAGTTTATCAAGAACCTACTCTAAAAGAAACGAAAGAGTTTGCAGCAAATAACCTCGATGGTTTATGGGATGAATACAAGCGTAGCTTGAATCCACAAGACTACCCAGTCGATTTATCGCAAAAATTATATGACAACAAGGTAAACTTGATTAATAATATTCGCAGCCGAATTGTGAAAAGAGGATATTAGAATGCGTCCATTACAAGAAAAAATTATTGCTTATGAACATGTATTACCAGAAATTGATCCTAAAAAAGAAATTCGTAAATCAATTGATTTTCTAAAAGAATATTTAAAAAAAAACCCATTTTTAAAGAGCTATGTTTTGGGGATTTCTGGTGGTCAAGATTCAACTTTAACTGGTAAGCTTTGCCAAATGGCAATTGAAGAAATGCGTGAAGAAACTGGCGATAATTCTTACCAATTTATCGCTGTTCGTCTTCCTTATGGCGTTCAAGCTGATGCAAGCGACGCTGCAGATGCAATTGCTTTTCAAAAGCCTGATCAAGATTTAATCGTAAATATTAAAGAACCAGTTGATGCAATGGTCAAAGTAGTTGAAGCAACTGGTCAAAAGATTACTGATTTTAATAAGGGTAATATTAAGGCGCGTCAAAGAATGGTTGTTCAATATGCAATTGCTGGTGCAAATAATGGGGCAGTTGTCGGAACTGACCATGCTGCAGAGAACTTCTCTGGCTTTTACACTAAGTACGGCGATGGTGCAGCTGATCTTACTCCGCTTTTCCGCTTAGATAAGCGTCAAGGAAAGGCGATGCTTAAAGAGCTTGGTTGTCCTAAACATCTGTATGAAAAGGCACCTACTGCTGATTTAGAAGAAGAAAAACCAGATTTACCAGATGAAGTAGCTTTAGGCGTAACTTACAAGGAAGTTGACGATTACTTAGAAGGTAAAGAAGTAAGCGATAAAGCTGCTGAACAAATTGAAAAGTTATGGAAGAAGAGTGAGCATAAGCGTCACTTGCCAGTAACTATTTTTGATGATTTTTATAAAAAGAACTAAACTTGTGTCGGACTCGTTAGTTTAATATAATAAACTTGCATAAGAGAGTAACGGCAATTTATTGCGATAAGTTCAACAACCGGGATGAATGTCTCTGGGCTTATCTTAATTAGTGAGACTTATGACGATGGGTTCGTTATAAGTCTTTTTAGTTATTGGAGGATTGGCTTTGAAAGAGAAGTACTATGCTCAAGATATTTCTCAAATCGAGAAAGAACTACATACATCACTAGATAATGGGCTGTCTGATGATGAAGCTAAGAAACGATTAGCTTCAGAGGGGCCTAATTCTTTAGCATCAAAGAAAAACGCAGTATGTTCATGCGCTTCATTGATCAATTTAAGGATTTTATGATCATTGTCTTGATTGTAGCCGCAGTTTTATCAGGAGTTGTGGCAAATGAGTGGACGGATGCAGCAATTATTATGATTGTTGTCTTGCTAAATGCAATTTTAGGCGTAATTCAAGAAGCCAGATCAGAAGCCGCAATTGATGCCTTGAAAGAAATGTCGACGCCGAATGCACATGTAAGACGCGGAGGAGCAATTCTAGAGATTCCAAGTACTGACATTGTGCCGGGTGATGTTGTGTTACTTGAAGCAGGAGACGTTGTTCCTGCTGATATGCGTTTAGCTAAGACAGCTAGTTTAAAAGTTGAAGAGTCTGCTTTGACTGGTGAATCAGTTCCGGTTGAAAAAGATAGCGACATCTTAAAAGCTGATGATGTAGCTTTAGGTGACCGCGTTAATATGGCTTATGCCAATACTAATGTAACTTATGGCCGAGCAGAAGGTATTGTAGTTGGAACTGGAATGAAGACTGAAGTCGGTAAAATTGCGACAATGTTAAACAATGCCGATGAAACAGCTACTCCATTAAAGGAAAACTTAAATCAACTTGGTAAGACATTAACCATCATGATTTTAGCAATTTGTGTAATTGTCTTTGTCGTGGGGATGTTTACCAAGCAAGGAAGCGAGCCAACTAATAAGTTAATTATTGACATGTTCTTAGTTGCTGTTTCCTTAGCTGTTGCTGCAATTCCAGAAGGTTTACCGGCAATTGTAACGATTATTTTAGCTCTTGGCACGCAAACGATGGCTAAGCATAGGGCGATTGTTAGAAAGCTACCTGCTGTTGAAACTTTAGGTGCAACAGATATTATTTGTTCTGATAAAACCGGTACTTTAACGCAAAATCAAATGACTGTTGAAAAAAGTTTACTATGATGGTGAACTTCATAATGATGAAGAGGCAGTTAAGGTAGATAATCCAGCTATGATGGCCATGATTTTGGCTAACGACACTAAAATTGAAGATGGTGGACGGCTTTTAGGAGATCCAACTGAAACAGCTTTGATTCAATATGCTTTTGATCAAAACGTCAAAGTTGAAGATTTACTCAAGAAAGATAGCCGTGTTCAAGAAGTTCCTTTTGATTCAGAGAGAAAATTAATGTCGACGGTTAACCATTATGGTGATAAATTCTTTGTTGCTGTGAAGGGTGCACCTGACGAATTATTAAAACGTGTAACTAAGATCGAAAAAAAAGGGTCAAGTAACGCCAGTTTCTGACAGTGAAAAGGAAAACATCTTAGCTTCTAACAAGAATATGGCTGAACAAGCCTTACGTGTTTTGGGACTGGCTTACAAGATTGTGGATAAGGCTTATGACGATCCAACTACTAATAACGTTGAGCAAGATTTAATTTTTGCTGGTTTAGTCGGAATGATCGATCCAGAAAGACCAGAGGCTAAAGCCGCTGTCGCAGAAGCCAAGAGTGCTGGTATTAGAACAGTTATGATTACTGGTGACCACCAAATCACTGCTGCTGCAATTGCTTCTCGTTTAGGTATATTAGAAACAGGTTCAGACAAAGATAAGTCCGTAATTACAGGTGCTGAACTTGATAAATTGTCAGATGATTACTTTAACAAGCACGTTCAAGACTATAGCGTTTATGCTCGTGTATCTCCTGAAAATAAGGTTAGAATTGTTAAAGCTTGGCAGGCAAATAATAAGATCGTTGCAATGACTGGGGACGGGGTAAATGACGCACCTAGTCTAAAGCAGGCTGATATTGGTATTGGTATGGGAATTACTGGTACTGAAGTATCAAAGGGTGCAGCAGATATGGTATTAGCCGATGATAACTTTGCGACAATCGTTGAAGCAATCAAGCAAGGACGTAAGGTATTTGCTAATATTCAAAAGGCGATCCTTTATCTAATGAGTTGTAACGTTGGTGAAGTTTTGACAGTCTTTATGATGACGATGCTTGGTTGGGATATCTTAATGCCAGTGCAATTGTTGTGGATTAACTTAGTCACTGATACTTTACCAGCAATTGCCTTGGGTGTTGAACCAGTTGAGCCAGAATTATGAAGAAGAAACCACGTGGTAGAAAGTCAAACTTTAGTGGCGGTGTTGCAAGTTCGATTATTTACCAAGGTATTTTAGGAAGGTATTTTAGTTTTAGGTGCATATCAGTTTGGTTTACATGTCGGACCTCACGTTGGAAACGCAGCTATGCAACATGCAGATGCTTTAACTATGGCCTTCCTTACTTTAGGCTTAATTCAGTTGTTCCATGCCTTTAACTCTAAATTTATTCACAAGTCAATCTTTAGAGGGCAAACATTTGAAAATAAGTGGTTCAACGGAGCAATTATTATTTCTGCTTTAGTTATGGCTGCAGTAGAAATTCCGTTTTTAACTAAGATTTTTGATGTGACTGAATTAGATGGGATGCAATGGTTGGTTGTAATTATTGCAGGACTTTTGATGATTATCATTGTTGAAATCGTTAAATTCTTTGAAAGACGGACTGCTAGAAAATAATAAATATCATCTTCTAGCAGGTAGAATAAAAATATGCATGAAAAAAGACAGCTAGTTTAAATTTTCTAGCTGCCTTTTTTACAAATTAGAATATCCGTTCTAATTGCTTGTCGTGCAGATCATAATGATGATTAAACATTTGCATAATTTTAGGTGGAATATGATGATCTATTTCAATTACTGTTAATGGAGAATCTAAGAACACTTCATGAATCTGATTAGCTGTGGTGGGATCAAGCGAAGCTGTCCCTTCGTCAACAATTAAAAATCTCTTTCATATAGAAAAAAGCTCGTGCCAATTCTATTCGTTTCTTTTCACCGCCAGATAAGTTATTTCCATTTTCTTCTATAATCGTATTTAAGCCATACCGATTAACATATGGCAATAGTCCAGCCTTTTGATAGCTTCTGTAATTTTGAAATCATCAAACTTTTTACCTAATGTTAGGTTGAAAAGTAAAGTATCATTAAATATTTGAGAAGTCTGTTGTACCTCACTAAATGTATAATTTTGATTGGTCATCCCATTGACGAGCACGTTTCCTTTAGTAGGTTTTAGTTGACCAGTTAAAAGATTAAGAAGGGTAGACTTTCCTTGACCAGACTTACCAGTAAGTAATAATTTATCACCTCTTTTAATTTTTAAGTTGATTTTGTCTAGTACTAATTCTCCTGGCTTATATCCAAAGCTAATATTGTTAAGGGTTAAGGTATTTAGGTTAGAATTAGAATATTTTTTGTCAAATTCTTCTGGTTTAAAAGAAAGTAGCTTATCTATCATAGGTTTGGCTGATGACATTTGATTACGGCAGCTATTAATACTGTAAAACTGTTAATAATCCAAGTACTGGAGTATTGGACAGCTACAAATGAGGCTAGAGTAAGCATCCCTTTGATGACCATAATTATTCCTATTCCAATAGGTAAAAAGTCAAAAGAATAAACGAATATATTAACCCAAAAATTGCTTTTTAGCAATTGTATTATCACGTAATCTCTTATTTTCAGTAGATTGAGTAATAATTTTTTGCCCTTTTTAATAAAGGTATCTAATGCATTGTAATTTAAAAACTGTCCTAATATTCTTTAAAAAATCGGACATAAATGTTATGTAAGTTCCAGTAGAAGTACTCCAATTATTTGACTGCTGGGCTGTTTTCTTGCTAAAAAACTTAGGGATAATACTTGAAAAATAGCGAATGAAATAAAAACTAAAGTTAATAAAAAACTATTGCCAACTGCAACTATTGAAGTACCGACAATTGTTACAATCATTGAAATTAATTGAAAAAAGTTGCTTCAAATAGTTCTCTTCTATTAAGTTAAGATCATTTGAAAGAAAAAGAAATTTGCTTTGATACATTGTTTTCACTGATTTCAATAAAGTTGCTTTTCATTAGAAATTCACGCACGTTTTGATTAAAACAAGCGATATTTCTGTTAAGTATCCGTGTATTCAAATGCTTAATAATGACCAAAAGAATTTGGGCAATAGTAATAACTGCTACCATCCAGATAGTATTAGGAATATTTTTTTCAGTAATTAAAGAGAATATTTCTGAATATGACCAAGTTCCAAAAGGCAATTCTAAGCCACTCAAGCATGAAAGCAAGATGCTTAAGGCAAAATATTTTTTGTTGATAAACTTCTTCATTGTTACTCCTCTTTTCATTTAAGATGAGATAAATGATAAGGTATTTGCGTAATGAAGAGGATTTTTTGCATAATTGATCAGCGAGTTGCGTATATGCAGTTTATTGTGGCAAGATATTTATTGTTTTACTTAAGTTACTTTTCTTTAAAATAGTAATAATGGGCTTTAATTGTTCTTTTTGATTTGTAAAGTAACAATGATAGTAATAACCTATAATTTTCTCAATACCTAATTCGGGATATTCTGTTAATTGAGTTAATAGTTGAATAGCTTTATTAGTTGAACTAATATTTCTGTTTTGGGATGCTGAATATAAATAGTTGATACAGAAAGATGCAACGCTTTCTTGAATTTTTAGAGTTTGTTTACCAAGATTGTTTTGATATTTCTGATAAATTTGATTTAAAAAGAAAGGTAAGTCAAAGGGATCAAGAACTTCAATAAAGGTAGCTAATATCAGAATTTTGTGAGAATCATTGAGCCAATGAGTACCTGAAAAGACTTTTTGTATAATTTTATCTTTGTTTTTAGGAAATTTATGACGACCTGATTGTAGAGTATTGAGAATAAGTTGAGCTTGTAATTTAAGTAAATCATCATTAGATGTATTAATTTGAGTATAGATTTCCTTTGCTTTATCAAGATTTCGATCATAGTAAGCAGATAATAATTGCTCACTAAGTTTTCATCTTGGTCGTTTACGTTGTTTTGATCGAGGGATGAGAAAAAATCTGAATAACGTATTTTATTTTTGACTCAACAGTTTTAGCAGGTCATTTGCTGAAATTTCATGTAGATTACGTTCTATTTTCGAGTAATGCGCTGGAGAAAGGATATTTTGAGTGAATTCTTTTTGAGTTAGTCCTGCGTTAGTACGATATTGTTTTAATGCTTCGCCAATATTCATGTTGTAATCTCCAATCTATAAAAGTCTATCTAGTTATGAATTATATGAAATTTTAAATGGAAAATATAGAAATAAAAATGGAATGAGATAGTGGAAGAAGATAAAGTTTTATCAAATAATCAAAAAAAAAGCTTGAGTTTACTCAAGCTTTTTTTTATACCCTTAGTAATGAGTATATAATTGACAAATGTTTAAGATTTGTCAATAAATCCATTTACTGAGGAACATCTAAATGAAAAAAGTTTATTTTTTCGCTTGTACTTATGGGGAATAAGCTTACTTTGCAAGTCTTCGCCCAATTAAAGAAAAGAATATTGTTATCTTGAATGGCTCAGGCAGATCTGGCTCAAACGGCTATTTATTTTATAAATACATTAAGGCTAATCATCCAGACTACAACATTACCTTAGTTGAACCTTGGCCATCTTCTCACTTATCCTGGGAAACCTGGAAGAAAATTGGTGCAGCTAAATATGTGATTACTACTCATCAACCTTTTAAAGCACGTTCTGCTGCAAGTTAATATTCAGTTCTGGCATGGCGTACCTTTAAAAACGTATGGGCTTTATGGCTCACAATACACACTATCGTGATAATAAGCGTAACCAAAAAGCTATGGCATAAAAAATGCAGACCTGGTAGCTTCAAGCTCTGATCTCTACGAAAGTTTAATGAGTGCCTGTATGGCAATTGAAGGTAAAAAATATCAAAAGCTTGGTTTCCTAGAATTGATTACATTAATCATCCAGCAATCTCTAAGGAAAAATTATTAGTAGATTTATTTAAAACTAGGGATGATCAAGCTCAAATAGGAATCTACATGCCAACTTTTCGTTATGAGCTTGAAGATCCATTGGTTATGGAAAAAATAAAGCAAGGAAATTATTTTGCTTTTCAAGATTTTGATCCTTATAAATTAAATGATGCATTAAAAGCAAAGCATCAGTATTTAATCGTGAAGCTTCATCCTTATGAAATGCGGATGTTTGAAGACTTTAACAGTCAATTTTCAAACATCGCCTTCTTAAATAATGATTATTTATTTAAAAATGATCTCGACTTATACGAGCTGCTTGGAAATACTGATTTCTTAATTACTGATTTTTTCATCAATTTATTTTGATTATTTGTACTTAGATAAGCCAATTATTTTATTACCAATTATTTAAAACAGTACGAAAAAGTACGTGGTTTATTATTGAGTCCATACGAGGATGTTACACCCGGTCCGTGTGTTAATTCACAAGAGGAATTTTTACAAGTTTTGAGGCATCCTGATGATCATCAATACAAAAAATCAACGTTTTTATTGGCGTGAGTTAATTGATGAAGTTGATAATCTTGATTCTTGCGAGCCTATCTTCAATTACATGACAAAAGAAATTTTAGAGGAAAAAGTAGTGAAGCGAACTTTTCTTAATATTTTATATAATGCGGTCTATCAAATCTTTCTAGTTTTAGTGCCGCTAATTACAGTTCCATATTTATCTCGTGTTTTAGGACCTAAGACTTATGGTATTTATGGTAGTGTAAATAATACTGTGCAATTTCTAATGGTATTTTGCACCTTGTCAGTTTCCTATATTGAATTCGAACTGTTTCTCGAACCAGAACTTATGGTACGCCTCAGGAATTGACAGAAGCTTTCTGGGGATTATGGTATTTCCAAGCAATTGCTGGTTTTGGTGACTATTTTAATTACTTTACTGATTACCAATATTTTTCATATTCAATACTGGAACTACTTAATCTTAATGATTCCATATTTGATTTCTGCCCAGGTCGATATTTCTTGGTTCTTTCAAGGTTTAGCTGATTTTGGTCGGGTAGTGTTAAAAAATACTGCTGTTAAGTTAGCTAGTGTGGTTTTGATTTTATTATTAATTAAGTCACCAGCTGATCTTTGGAAGTATTTTTTAATTATGTCAGTTTCGACAATGCTTGGATCTTTTGTCTTTTGGCTTGACATTCATCGCTATGTAGGAAAACCAGTCAATCGTTTTTACAAATATAAGACAACGATTGTTTCAATCATTACCTTAATGATTCCGCAGATAGCAACGCAGATTTATACCTCGCTTGATAAGCCAATCCTAGGTTTTTTTAGCAATTCAACACAAGTTGCCTTTTATGATAATTCGCAGCGAATTTCTAATATGATCTTAGGAGTAATTACTAGTATTTCTTTAGTCATCATGCCGAAGATGGCTAGCGAAGAAAAAGAAATGCAGAAAATTGTCTTAAAAAAGTCGCTTGAAGCAACGACGATGCTTGGAACCTTATTCGCAGTCATTATTATGGCTAATACTAAGCAATTTGTGCCATTCTTCTTTGGTAAGAAATTTATTCCAATGACGCCTTTGATGTTCTTTTTTTGCCTTAACGATCATCATGATTCCGATGGGGGAGTATTTGCTAATCAGTTTGCGCTGGCTAACAGAAGAGATAAGGAATACGCCATTCCAGTTGTGATTGGGGCGCTTATCGAAGTTGTCTTAGCAGCGCTACTTGATCGACCATATGGAGCTAGTGGAGCAACAGTCGCAATTCTAATTACGGAATTTGTAGTTCTAATTTTGCGGCTTTGGATTGTGAGAGATGATTATAGTTTTAAAAATGCATTTAGCGACGTGCCAAAGTATTTCTTAATTGGAATAATTACGTTAATTGCAGGGATGCTTATGCCTAACCTAATTAGTTCAAGTTTTTTGAACATGGCAGTTAAATCAATTTTGATGTTAATTATTTATGCTGGAATTATGTTTATGATGAAGTTAGACTTTAATCAAGATATCATGGACTTTATAACTCGCTTTCTTAGAAAGGTAAAAAGATGATTCCTAAAAAAAATTCATTACGTCTGGGTAGGACATAACCCCAAGTCGCCATTAATTCAAAGAGTGTCTTACGACTTGGAAAAGAAGTTGCCTGACTATGAAATTATTGAGTGGAATGAAAGTAATTTTGATATGCATGAGAATCGCTATCTTGAAGAAGCTTATCGGGCTAAAAATGGGCCTTTGTGTCTGACTATATTCGCGCTCGTGCTATTTATGAACAGGGCGGAATCTATTTAGATACAGATGTTAGAATTCTTAAAAAGCTAGATCCACTTTTAAAGAATCAGGCGTTTATTGGTTTTGAAAATAATGACTACTTGTCAGCTGCTATTTTTGGTGCAGAGGCCTATCATCCATTCATAAAAGATATTCTTGATTATTATCAAGACAAAGAGTTTACTTTTTGACAAAAATAATCAAATGGCGGGCGTGAATAGTTTGTCAGTAACTGATATTTTGAAAGAAAAGTATGGGCTAAAAACAGGTAACTGCGAGCAGCTTTTAAAAGATGGCGTTCATGTTTATCCAGATGGCTTTTTGTGTAATCCAAGTAAAGATTCATACTCTATTCACTTATTTACTGGTACTTGGATTGATGGGCAGCAGTCAGTAAAGCAAAAATTGTGACCGGTCTAAAGAGAAGAATATCCTCCAAGACAGGCTAGTTTATATCAAAAATTAATTCGAAAATAATGAATCAAACAGAATTACAAAAATTAGTAGAAGAAATTTCATTAAAATATTTTTTACCTTCCTTTCAGGCATGAAGTTAAGATTAATAATCGCATGACGACAACTGGAGGAAGATATTTTCTAAATGACCATCATATTGATATTAATGGTCATTTTTAGATGAAAAAATATCGCTCAGACTTAGTGGGAATAATTAAGCATGAGTTGACGCATTATCATTTTACACTTAGCGGGACTAGGCTATCAGCACCGCAATCGTGATTTTAAGAACTTATTAGCTCGTGTTGGTGGTAGTCGTTATACACCTGACATTGGGTTAAGACGCAGGCAAGTTAAAAACTATCTTTATGAATGTGAAGACTGCCATTTTCAATATCCTCGTGTTCGTAAAGTAAATACAAGAAAATATCGCTGCGGCAGATGTGGTGGTAGACTAAAATTAGTTAGAAGAAATAAGTAAAAAACAAATTTCCATTTGCTAAAAAGAAAAATTATTTGGTATATTAGTTAAGTACCGCGGGCGTGGCGGAATGGCAGACGCGCAAGACTAAGGATCTTGTGATCGCTTTTAGATCGTGGAAGTTCGAGTCTTCTCGCCCGCACCACTAAGAAAAGGAAGTCGCAAATGCGGCTTCCTTTTCTGTTAAAGATATACTTGATAAAAGTAGGAAAGACTATGATTAATAAGAAGACTTTTTAGAATTGCTATTAGTGCTATTTTTTGTTGCAATTATTTTAGTTCAGACTTTTGTTCCTTACATCGGCTACATTAGAATTCTGCCGGGATTGCCTTCAATTACAACTATTCCTTTGACCGTGGCTTTAGCTGGTTGCTTAATGGGACCTGGGTTCGGTACGTCGATTGGCTTATTTTGGGGCTTATTAAGTTTATTTATTGCTTATACGCAACCTGGCGATATTGTCAGCATGTTGTTGTTTCGAAATATCTTTATTGCGTTAGTTCCGCGGGCAGCAGCTGGCTTTATTGCTGGAATGATTGGTCAAGCTGCAAAAGATGAATCAAAACTTCAGAAGACCGTTGTTTATACAATTGCAGGCTTATGTACGTCACTTGCTAATACTTTACTGGTGATTAGTATTACTAGTTTATGGTTTATGAATAATCCAGCTGCCTTGCTTCAAAGCCTAGGCCAAACTCAAAATTCAGCTCCTTTAATTGCAATTTTATTAAGTGTTTTAGGTGTTAATGGTGTTGTAGAAGCAATCTTTACTGCTATCCTTACGCCAGCAATTGCGATGCCTTTGAAGCAAGTAATGAAAAGGAAGATGAGTTAAAATGCCGCGTAGACGCCGCCAAAAAATATTCAATATGTAATTGCAAGAGCCTTTGCTATTTGCTTTACTTTGGTAGTAATTTTATCAGGCTTTTTGTACTGGCGTCACGAGGTCGCGGTTAATGAACAATTAAAGGCAAGCGCAGTTAGAAAAGGAACGCGCTCTTCAAAGTAAAGAAAGGTTTATTAAAGTAGTAGCTCCAATTGCTCAAAGAGCAGATAAGCCTTATGGTTTATTTCCAAGTGTTACCATTGCGCAAGCATGCTTAGAAAGTAATTTTGGTCAAAGTGAGCTTTCAAAAAATATTATAATTTGTTCGGTGTCAAGGGAACCGATCCTAATACTAGCCGAGAGCTGACGACTTCGGAATTTGTTAATGATCACTGGGAAACTGTAACTGGTCGTTTTCAAGTTTATAATTCTTATGAAGAATCTATTCAGGCACATACGCGGTTATTTGTGAATGGAACTAGCTGGAATAAAGATCAATATCAGCATGTTTTAGCTGCAAAAGATTATGCAAGTCAAGCGCAAGCTTTAGAGACGGATGGTTATGCGACTGATCCAGGTTATGCTAAAAAGCTAATTGATTTAATTAAAGAGTTCAATTTAACGCAATATGATTAATTCCGAAACGATGATAGTTAAGGTAAAAGCTATCGTCGTTTTTTGTTATAATAGACAGGTCTATTTTAGTGTTTAAGTTATCAGGAAAGAGAGAAGCAATGAGCGAAGAAACAATTCTTGCAGGATTAAATCCGCAGCAGAAAAAAGCTGTGCAGTGTACTGAAGGTCCACTTTTAGTAGTTGCTGGAGCTGGTAGTGGAAAAACATCAGTTTTAACACGTCGAATTGCCTATTTAATTGAAGAAAAGGGCGTTGCGCCATGGAATGTTTTAGCCATTACTTTTACTAATAAGGCTGCAACTGAAATGAAAGAACGTGTCCAAAAGCTTTTAGGGCCAGCTGCTGATAGTGTTTGGATGTCAACTTTTCACGCTTTATGTGTGAGAATCTTACGCCGAGATGCAGAAAAATCGGCTATTCTAATAACTTTTCAATTGCTGATTCAGCAGAACAGTTAACTTTAATTAAGCGAATTGAAAAGGATCTTAATATTAATCCTAAGATGTATGATCCTAAGGCTATTTTTAGGTGCTATTTCTAACGGCAAAAATGACTTACTTACGCCAAAAGATTTCAAAGAACAAGCAGCTAGTCCTTTTGAAAAGTAACAGCGCAAGTTTATGCAGAATATCAGCACCGCTTAAAGCGAGATCAAATTATGGACTTTGATGATTTGATTATGCAAACGCTAGTCTTGTTTAAGAAAGATAAAGAAACGCTTCATTATTACCAAAATAAGTTCCGCTATATTTTAGTTGACGAGTATCAGGATACAAACGAAGCTCAATATCAACTTTGTGTGGCACTAGCTGCTCAATATAAAAATATTTGCGTTGTTGGGGATGCAGATCAGTCGATCTACGGTTGGCGCGGTGCTAACATGGAAAATATTCTTAATTTTGAGCATGACTATCAAGATGATGAAGTTAATACGATTAAACTTGAACAAAATTATCGTTCAACTGGTCATATCTTAGATGCTGCTAATTCAGTTATTAAGAATAATCAAAATCGTAAACCTAAGAAACTTTGGACTGATAAGGGCGACGGCGATAAGATCAACTATTATCGTGCTCAAAGTGGTAACGATGAGGCACTCTTTATTGTTTCAAAGATCAACGAAGAAATAAAAGGGCATCACAGAGACTACAAGGATTTTGCAGTTCTTTACCGTACAAATGCCCAATCTCGTAACGTCGAAGAAGCTTTAGTTAAATCAAACATTCCTTACCGAATTGTTGGCGGTCATAAATTCTATGATCGAAAAGAAATTAAAGATATTTTGGCCTACTTGAAGGTTGTAGCAAACCCTGCTGATTCGATGAGTTTTAATCGAATTATCAATGTACCAAAGCGGGGATTAGGTCCAACAACGATGGCTAAGTTTAATGGCTTTGCTAATGACAATGATTTCACAGTTGAAGAAACATTTAAGAACTTAAGCTTAGCACCAATTACAGGACGTCCAGCTAAGACTTTAGCAACTTTTGGGACTGCCCTAAAAGATGCAATTGAGTACAGTAAGACGCATAGCGTAACTGGTTTAACTGAAAAATTATTAGCTGACTTTGGCTATAAAGAAGCCCTAGAAAATGAACATACAATTGAAGCTGATACCAGATTAGAAAAACTTGAACGAATTCTTAACTGTTACTAAGCGTTTTGATGATAATTATGAGCCAGAAGATGAAGATTCGACTGCCTTAGGTGATTTTCTTTCAGAAATTTCACTCTTAAGCGATCAAGATGATTTAGAAAATCAAGATAATCAAGTAGCTTTAATGACGCTTCATGCAGCTAAAGGATTAGAGTTTCCAGTTGTCTTTTTAGTTGGCATGGAAGAAGGTCTATTCCCGCTTTCAAGAGCGGCAAGCGATCCAAGTGAACTTGAAGAAGAGCGTCGTTTAGCCTATGTAGGTATTACGCGTGCTGAAAAGAAACTTTATATCACGAATGCCTTTTCTAGAACAATGTATGGTCGTCCGCAAAATAATCAGCCATCTCGTTTTATTGATGAAATTGAAGATAAGGATCTAGAATTTGTTAATCCAGTTCAATCTAATTCTTCAATGTCGATTCCTTTTGCTAAAAGTAGTGAACGTGCAACTTCTCAAGTTTATCGTCCCAAAACTAGAATTGAAACAGCTAAGAAGGCTAGTGGTGCAGTTGGCGCAGATAAGAAGACCTGGAATGTTGGCGATCAAGTTTCTCATAAGGCTTGGGGAAAGGGTGTTGTCGTCAAAGTTAACGGCAGCGGAGAAGATATGGAATTAGATATTGCTTTTGCTAGTCAAGGAGTAAAGCGCCTTTTAGCTGCCTTTGCACCAATTAAAAAGATATAATGAGATTGAAGTAGTTTGGTTTAGATAAGGACTGAAATAATGGCAGTTTTAACTCACAATCAGGCTTCTCAGAAAGTCGATGAATTAAGAAAAAGCTCGATGAATGGGCAGAAGATTATTACGCAAAAGACGCACCAATAGTTGAAGACGCAGTTTATGACAAGGCTTATCAAGAACTAGTAGAATTAGAAAAGCAGTTTCCTGACTTAGTAACATCTGACTCAATTACGCAGCGAGTTGGTGGCGAAATTAAGAGTGATCTTTCTAAAGTGGAACATCCTATTCCAATGCTCTCAATGGGGATGTTTTCTCAAAAGATGAGCTTAAAGAATTTGATGACAGAATTACAAAGCTAGTTGGACATCCTGTGGCTTACAACGTTGAATTAAAAATTGATGGCTTATCTTTATCGCTAGAATATACAGCTGGTAAATTAACACGCGCATCTACTAGAGGAAACGGTCGTGTTGGTGAAGATGTGACAGCTAATGCCAAGTTCATTAAGGATATCCCACAAACTTTGCCTGAGCCTTTAACAAACTGAGGTTCGTGGTGAATGCTATATGGAAAAAGAAGCATTTGCCAAGCTAAATGCGGAACGCGATGAAAAAGGCGAGCAAGTATTTGCTAATCCTAGAAATGCGGCAGCTGGGTCTTTGAGACAATTAGATGCGCGGATTACTAAAAAGAGAAATTTAAGTACTTTTATTTATACTTGGGTTAATCCACCAAGAAACATTACTAGTCAGCACCAGGCAATTGATGAAATGAATCGCTTAGGCTTTCACACTAATCAAACTGGTCGTCGTCTAGAATCAATGGATGAAGTATTTAAGTTTATTGATGAATATACTGCTAAGCGTAACGATTTAAGCTATGGTATCGATGGAATCGTTTTTAAAAGTTGACGATTTGAGCTTACAAAATGAATTAGGAAATACCGTCAAGGTACCGCGTTGGGAAATTGCCTATAAGTTTCCTCCTGAAGAACAAGAAACGATAGTTAAAGAGATCGAATGGACAGTTGGCCGAACTGGAGTAGTCACGCCGACTGCGGTGATGAATCCCGTTCAGCTTGCTGGTACTGTTGTTTCACGTGCTTCTTTGCATAATCCTGATTACCTAAGAGAAAAGGGAGTACGGATTGGCGATACAGTTAAATTGCACAAGGCTGGGATATTATTCCAGAAATTTCTAGTGTCGTTTTAAATAAAAGACCTAAAGATAGTGAGCCTTATGTGATTCTAATAAATGTCCATCTTGTGGGCAAGACTTGGTTCACTTGCAAGATGAAGTGGCTCTCCGCTGCATCAATCCAATGTGTCCAGCTCAAGTTGAAGAAGGAATTATTCACTTTGCTTCACGCGGCGCGATGAACATTATGGGACTTGGTCCAAGAATCGTAAAACAGCTAATTGATAAAAAATTTGTCAACGATGTAGCTGACTTGTATCATTTAACTAATGAGCAATTAAGTCAGTTAGATCATTTTAAAGATAAGTCAATTACTAATTTGTTAACTTCAATTGAGAATAGTAAGCAAAATTCAGCTGAATTATTACTATTTGGTCTTGGAATTGATCACGTTGGTGCTAAAGCTGCTAGATTAATTTTGGAAAAATATAAAAAATTTGGAAAAGGTTAGTCAATTAACAGTGCCAGAATTAATAAGTATCGATACAATAGGAGAGACGATTGCGGAATCGTTAACAGCATATTTTAATCAGCCGAGTGCGCAAAAAGTTGTTGCAAGAGTTGCGTGACAGTGGATTAAATATGGAATATTTAGGAACAGTTGAAGAAGAAGCACCAGATAATTTCTTTAAAGAAAAGACTGTTGTTTTAACTGGAAAGTTATCAGACTTTACTCGAAGTGAATTTACTAAGAAACTTCAAGATCTTGGAGCTAAAGTGACTGGATCAGTATCTAAGAAGACAGATTATCTGATCTATGGTGCAGATGCCGGCTCTAAGAAAGATAAGGCTGAGAAACTTCAAGTTCCAATGTTAACTGAACAAGAAGCAATTGCAAAAATTGAAAAATAAAGAAATAAGAAGGAAAAATAAATTGAAAAGATTTTTGCAAATAGCACTGCTAGTGGCAACTGGTTTGAGCTTAAGTGCATGTGGCAATTTAAAAATTCCGATCTTGCCAATAATCCCACAACTTCGACAACCAAGAAGAAAAAGCTATCAAACGACTAGTACAAGTAAGAATGGTTATAATGTCCTCTTAAAAGATGGTGAATATGTAACTAGTCCAATTGAAGGTACAACTGAAAATACTAGTGATAATAATGTTGACGGTCGTGCTTTAGAATCTGGATTAATAAATTTATCCCAAAATACTTTTCAAGTAGTAAGTATGTTTTCAAGAAGGGCAAAAGATTTCTGTTGCAGATGCGACTGATTGGCTAGGAAGAAAGTCTAAGAGCAATGCAGATGGTTTAAATGCGGAAAAGAGTACTAAGAAAGATTCTTATAATCCAGTCATTTTAGACCAAATTTTGGAACAAGATTTTTTGACTAAATCTAATTCTAGTTACAAAATGGGTGGTATGAGTGTAGGTTTAGCCCTTAACTCAGTTGATTACTATCAAAAAGTTAAAGATGGTCCACAATATCATAAGGATATTTCTCGCGCAGAGCAGGAGACTTTTGGTAAGGAAGCAGCTAACAAGTTGGTTTCTTACTTGCGTAAAAAAGAAGGGATTAAAGGATATCCCGATTCTAGTTGGACTATTTAGTAAGACTAGTAAAGATTCCCTAGTTGGCGGAAATTACTTTGCATATGGAATTGCTAATGCAAATAGTAGTAAAATAAATGATTGGAAAACAGTCAATAATCGTAGTCAAGTACTACCGACTGTTGGAAGCGAAAAAGCAATTAATTCTACTGATGCAGCTTCATTTAGTGATTTTAAGGCTGCTATTCAAGGATACTTCCCTAATATTAGTGGGGTAACAGCAACTGTTCGCTATCAAAATAAAACTTTGACGCAAATGAACATTACTGTAACTACGCAATTCTTTGGCTATGCACAGATCGAGAGTTTCTCAAGACTTGTGCTTTCAGCTGCTAAGAAGTACTTACCTAAAGATGCACCAATAGAAATTAAGATTAATTCTGTTAATGATACGCAGGCATTAATTGCTAAGAATTCCGCAGACGATAGTTATTATGTCCACGTCTTTGGCGGTGAATAGGAGGCAAACGGTGAAAATTACAAAAGATGAAATCAATCACGTTGCAACACTATCTCGACTTGAGTTTGGTGAAGACGAAATTGATAAGTTTACTGAACAAATGGGTGACATTATCAATATGGCACATCAATTAGCCGAAGTTGATACTGAAGGAGTTCCTGAAACTGTTCAAGTTGTTGATCGAGAGACTGACTTTAGAGAAGACAAGCCTGAACATTGGGAAAGTCGCGCAGAATTAATGAAGAATGTTCCTGAAAAGCTGATGGCTTCATTAAGGTGCCAGTAATTATTGATAAGGATGATAATGAATAATGAATTACTTAAATGAAAACATTGACTCATTAAATAAAAAATTACAAGATGGCGAAATAACAGCTGAAGACTTAGCTAAGGAAACAGTTAAAATATTAAAGAAACAGACAAAAAATTAATGCCTGGATTACTGTTGACGATGACGCAAAGCCAGCAGAAGATTTAGATTTTGCTAAAAATAAATTGGCTGGTATCCCAATTGCAATTAAGGATAACATCATTACTAATGGTATGAAGACTACTGCAGCTAAATATATTCTTTACAATTACATGCCAGTTTATGATGCCACTGTAATTAGCAAGTTAAAGAAAGCTCAAGCAACCTTTGTTGGTAAGACTAACATGGATGAGTTCGCAATGGGTTCATCTACTGAACATTCTTACTATGGTGCAACCCATAACCCATGGAACTTAGAAAAAGTTCCTGGAGGTTCATCTGGTGGTCTCTGCAGCTGCAGTTGCTAGTGGTGAAGTTGTAGCAGCTCTTGGTTCTGATACTGGTGGTTCTATTCGTCAACCAGCTGCTTTCAATGGTATTTTTGGGATTAAGCCAACTTATGGGCGTGTATCACGTTGGGGATTGATTGCCTTTGGTTCTTCATTAGATCAAATCGGTGTTATGAGTAAACGTGTTAAGGATTCAGCAGAAGTATTAAACGTAATTGCTGGTCCTGATGAACATGATGCAACTGTTTCAGAAAAAGAAGTACCTGACTTTACTAGTTTCTTAGGTCAAGATGTTAAAGGCTTACGCATAGCTGTTCCTAAGGAATACATGGATGCTGTTGATGGTGAAATGTGCGATGTTGTCCAAAAGCAAACTGATGTCTTGAAGGATGCTGGTGCAGTTATTAATGAAGTTTCATTGCCACATACTAAATATGTTGTTCCTACTTACTATATTGTTGCCTCTAGTGAAGCTTCTTCAAACCTTCAAAGATACGATGGTATTCGTTATGGCTACCGTGCAAAGGATACTAAGAACTTATTAGATGTTTACGTAAAATCTAGAAGTGAAGGCTTTCGGCGACGAAGTTAAGCGTCGTATTATGCTTGGTTCATTTGCTTTATCAGCAGGTGCATATGACGAATTCTTCAAGAAAGCTGCTCAAGTTAGAACTTTAATTTGTCGCGACTTTGAAAAGATCTTTGCAGAAAAAATGATGTTATCGTTGGACCAACAACTACTGAGCCAGCATTTGGCATTGGCGAAGAACTTTCAGACCCAATTAAGATGTACAACAACGATATCTTAACAATTTCCGCTAACTTAGCTGGTATCCCAGCCGCTAGTGTACCTGCAGGTTTAGTTGATGGTATGCCTGCTGGTCTTCAAATTATGGCTAAACGTTTTGATGAAGGTACTGTATTTAAGGTTGCTGATTTCATTGAACGTAATAACAAATTCTACGAAAACACCTACAGGAATGGAGGATTAATTAATGAATTTTAAATCGACTATTGGTCTAGAAGTCCACTTCGAATTAAAAACAAAGAGTAAGATTTTTTCTCCATCACCAGTTACTTATGGTGCTGAAGCAAACACTGAAACTAATGTTATCGACTGGGCTATGCCTGGTGTCTTACCTCGTTTAAATAAAGATGTTTACTGTCTTGGTATTATGGTTGCTTTAGCAACTCATTCACATATCTTGCCTGTAACTCACTTTTGACCGTAAGAATTACTTCTACCCAGATAACCCTAAGGCTTACCAGATTACGCAATTCTTCCAACCACTTGCTCGCGATGGTTACATCGAAGTTGAAGTTCGCGGTAAGAAGAAGCGTATTGGTATTCACGAAATGCACATCGAAGAAGATGCTGGTAAGAACACTCACGGAGCTAATGGTTATTCATACGTTGACTTAAACCGTCAGGGTGTTCCACTCTTTTGAAGTTGTTTCTGAACCTGATATGGAAGATCCAGAAGAAGCTTACGCATACTTGACTAAATTACGTCAAATCGTTCAATTTACTGGTGCTTCTGACGTTAAGATGGAAGAAGGTTCAATGCGTGTTGATACCAACATTTCTATCCGTCCTGCTGGTCAAGAAAGCTGGGCAACTAAGGTCGAAAATGAAGAACTTGAACTCATTTGACCACGTTCGTCGTTCTCTTGCATATGAAGAAAACGTCAACAACAAGTACTTCTTTCTGGTGGCAGAGTTCAACTTTCTACTCGTCGTTTTGATGAAGCTACTGGTAAGACCGTCTTAGAGCGTGTTAAGGAAGGTGACGCAGATTATCGTTACTTCCTCAGAACCAGATATTGCACCTTACCACATTAAGCAAAGCTGGATCGATGAAATTGCAGAAAGCTTACCTGAATCACCATTTGAACGTCGCAAACGCTACGTTGAAGAATATGGTATTAAGGAATACGATGCTGACGTTATTTTACAAACTAAGGAATCAAGTGATTTCTACGATGCTGCAGTGCTGCCGGTGCTGATCCAACTTTAGCTGCTAACTGGTTGAACACTCAAGTTAATGGTTACTTGAATGAAAACCAAGTTGGTATTGCAGATATTAAATTGACGCCAGAACACTTAGCTGAAATGATCAAGATGATCAAAGATGGAACTATTTCATCTAAGATTGCTAAGAAGGTCTTCAAAGAATCTATTGAAAATGGTACTGATCCTAAGAAGTATGTTGAAGACAAGGGCATGGTCCAATTATCAGATGTTTCTGTTCTTGGGCCAATGGTAACTAAGGTTGTTGATGACAATCCACAATCCTGTTGAAGACTTCAAGAATGGTAAGGATCGTGCAATTGGATTCTTAGTTGGTCAAATCATGGAAGCAAACTCGTGGTAAGGCTAACCCTAAAGGTCGTTAACCAGTTGCTTAATAAGGAACTTCAAAGTCGTTAATCATTTTAGGGAGGCGAAAGGCGATGACGAAAAAAGCAAGATTAATTTATAATCCTGTTTCAGGTCACGAGCAGATGCTTCAAAATGTCGCAGATATTTTAAACGTATTAGAACAGGCTGGTTTTGGAAGCGAGTGCCTTTTAGAACTACGCCAGAACCTTTGTCTGCTCAAAATGAAGCAAAAAGATGTGCCCTAGCTGGTTTCGATTTACTGGTTGGTGCTGGTGGAGACGGAACTATTAATGAAGTAGTTAATGGGGTTGCTCCATTAGAAAAAGACAAAACTTGCAGTTATTCCAGCCGGTACAACGAATGATTTTGCTCGAGCTTTAAAAATTCCAAGAGATAATTTAGTTGATGCAGCTAAAGTAATTCTGACGGGTAAAAACGCAAAAGATGGATATCGGTCGTGCTGGTAAACAATATTTTATGAATATTGCGGCCAGTGGTTCATTAACCGAATTAACTTATGGCGTTCCTTCAGAAGTGAAATCGGTTCTTGGCTATAGTGCATATTTGCTTAAGGGTGCAGAAATGTTACCAAAAAATAAGCAGTAACAAGATGCGATTAACCTATGATGATGGTGTCTATGAAGGAAACTTATCAATGTTTCTTTTTAGGGATGACTAATTCAATCGGTGGTTTTGAGCGTATTATGCCTGATGCACAATTATCTGATGGTTTGTTCCAGTTAATCGTGGTTAAAACCGCAAATCCGGTAGATGTTTTACGTTTAATGGCGATGGCCTTAAATGGAAATCATGTTAATGATCCTCAAATTATCTATACTAAGACTAAGTACTTAAAAGTTGAATTACTAGATAACAGTAAAGATAAAGAACCAATTCCCGTTAATTTAGATGGCGAAATTGGTGGACATCTACCAATTGATTTTGAAAATCTGAAGCAGCATATTGAATTTTATGTTGGTTAATAAAAAAGAGAGACTAATAATTTGTTAGTCTCTATTTTTTTTATGGGGAAAAAATGAAAAGATTATTCGTAATTTGAGTACAGACGTCAATGGAATTAGTGAATGGATATTATTCTTTTATGTAGTTTTTCCTCTAGTAGGGTTCATTGCTAGTTTGGTATATTTAGTAAGGAAAGAGAAAGTCAAGGCTCAAGCAGCAGCTTGCTGGGCACTGCTGGGACTTGTGTTAAATGTAATTTTCTATATGATATTTGGAAGATAGGAGTATGTATGGCGATTAAATTAATTGCAGTAGATTTAGACGGCACTTTGCTTACTAGTGGTAATGCAATTTCACCTGAGACCTTAAGAACCTTGCAAGTAGCGCATGGTATGGGAATTAAAGTTGTTCTTGCTTCTGGACGTCCTCTTTCTGGAGTAATGCCATTTGAGACGCAGTTAGGACTTGAAGGGCCAGAAGAGTATGCAGTTGTTTTTAACGGAGCTGTTGTTCAAGACTTGTCTGGAAAAGTTTTAATGAGTCAAGAGATGGATTATCATGATTTTGAGGTAATGCTTCGCTTGCAACGACTTGCTCATGTGAACTTGCACTTTGAAACGACTGAACGTTTTTGGACTTTTAGATCGTGATCTTTCAGTACAAATGCAAATTAATGCGGCCTTAACTGATAATGAAATTAGAGTTCGTGAACGGAAAGAAATTCCGCAAGACTTTACCTTCAATAAAGTTGGCTTTACTTGTCCAAAAGATAGCGACCAAATTGAAAAGCTCTGGAATTCTATTCCTTACTGGGCCTTTGAATCTTATGATATTGTTCGTAGTTTAGATAACTGTATTGAATTAAATGGAATTGGAGCTTCGAAGGGGGAATGCTCTAATGAACTTAGCTGAGCGCTTGAAGATTAGTCCAGAAGATGTCATGGTCTTCGGTGATCAAGGTAATGATGTTTCGATGTTTGAAAATCCGAGCTTTAAGAAAATTGCGATGGGCAATGCAATTGAAGATATTAAGGAAAAGCAGATTTTGTTACAGATGATAATGACCATAATGGCATCGCAAAAAGCACTTAAAAAATTCGTAATTTAATTCAAAAGCCTCTGGCACAGCAGCCAGGGTATTTTTTTTTTACAAAAAAATTATTTTAATATATTAAAAAACAAAACAGTTGTAATGTTAACTCTAAAAAATGATAGACTATAGTTGTATAACAAATAAGTTAAGTTCCAACATACAATAACGAGGCATTTTATTTTGATAAAAAAACAAAATCTCTTGAATGTCATTAAAGAGTTAGTTTCAGTTTAGGAATTGTAATTATCTATGTCATGGGGGACATATATTCCATTGCCGTTTGCAGAGATTACGAAGCAATATGCACAAACTATGAATCACACTCCGATTACCTTGCTAGGGTATTTAGTGAGCCAATTATGCTCGCATATCAATTTTTTCTGTGGGACTTAATCCACTTATGTTTTCAATGTTGATCTTGCAGTTGTTAATGATGACCAAGCTTTTCGGTTTTGATGCACTATCTCAGCCGCAAATTGAATTTTTTATGCAGGTGATTACACTTGCTTTAACAATTTTACAAGCAGTTCTTTTAGTCTTTGGTATGACGCCACAAAGGATTTCTGGCGGGACTTTGAGATGATTGTAATTTTAATTGCTGGATCTTGTCTAGTTGTTTGGCTATGCTATCGGAATATTAAATATGGAGTTGGTGCAAGTGCTCCAATTATTTTGACTAGTATTATGACCGGCGCCATTCCAAATATTTTTAATAATATTAAGATGTTGCTAAAGTTTAAAAACTCTTGGATCTGGATTACTTTATTACTTATGTTTATTTTGCTATTTATTCTATTTTTGATGGCATTTAATAAAACTTACTATCCATTAAGAGTTATTAATCCGAGTTTACCGTCGAAAAGCAAAGCTATGCTTGTTCCAATTGGTTTAAACATGGCAGCAATGATGATGTACATGGTTGGAATGGCCATTTTAACTTTGCCGGTGATGATTGCACCATATTTTAGTTCTAATAAATTACTCAATAGTTGGCAATTTTCAGCTACTTTTTCAACTGTAATGGCAATTTTACTATTTTACTTTTTCATGTTTGTTGCTTTCAATCCTAAAAGATCAGGCAAAGGCGATGAGAAATAATCATAATTATATCTTAGGAATCGCACCAGGTAGGCCAACTCAAACATATCTTCGAAAATTAATTTGGATTCTGGGCTTTCCTGGAGCTATATTGAATGCTGCACAATTGGTATTAGGATTATATGGCTCGCGCTTTATGGGGAGATATGCAGGCTTTGCAGTTATTCAATGAATGTTGTAATGATAGTTATGTTTATGAGCGGAATTCGTGATCAAGTGGCAACTCTCTTGTTCCCATATAAGTATGACCGCTTAGAAAGAGAAAAATAAAATGGAATACTTTATCCCAGCTTGGCATGAAGACAATAGTGATTGGGCTGTTGCAATTCCATCGATTACTATTTTAGATGCTACAAGTCATATGCGTATTTTACAAAATAATGGTCATCAGGTAGGAATTATTATTTCTACTTATGAGCCCGGACTAATGACACGTCTAAATCAATTGAATTATTATCCAGATCAGCTATTTTCAATTTATGATTATTTGCAAGGTATCCACAATTTAGAAAGTAGAGTCGTTGAAATAAATGATTTTGCTTGGCCGAAAAATGCAATTTTTGATTATACTCCATTTAGAACGATAATAGCAGATAAAGATAAATTCATTGCCAAAGTCTTTTATGATTTTGCTGGAAAAGTTATTCGTGTTGAGCATCATGGAGATACGCCGTCTGAAAACTATACATTGATCATGGATAGTCGGGGATTTATTTCTTCTAAAAAATACAGACCATGAAGCTATTTTTTATGACCCGTACGGCAATTGGCGTTTTAAGCAGGATAGGGATACTGGTGTGGTAACAATTAATCCTAATTTTAATTTTTATCAAAAACGACCTATTCTAATATTAAAGATTTAATTAATGAGGTTTTACAGCAATACTTGGAAACGAACTTAAAAAGTCTGATCATTTGATTGTGACCCTCGATAACGATAGTTTAGTAGATTTAAACCAACTTAATCATTCAAATGCAATTTTTATGATTAATCCAAGGCAGCCTTATCAAGAAGAGCTGTCAAATTTGAATCAAGGAAATTTACTAGTTAGCAAAACGGACTTGGCTGATAAATTAGAGCAGCAATATCCTGAAAAATTTAGCGTTAATGTAATTCCAGCTTATAATTCTGAATTTCGATTAGGCATAGTTCTAGAGAACGGGTACAAAAGAATTGCCTTCTTTGCAGAAAATGCAAATCAAGCAGACATTGAAAAAATTATCAAGCATTTGTGCAAATATGTAAGTCATGATTTTAAGAATAAAAGTATCCAAGTTTTCACTTACAGTCTTGATAAAGATAACTGGGTAAATCAGGTAATAGCTAAAATTAAGAAAGACAGTAAAGGAAAGTGGATTATTAGTAGTGGCGATGAAAAGGAAAAAGTCGAAAATATTGAAATTGCTGGTTTAGGTAAAGCTAAAGGGTTGCCACAAATTAAAATAAAAGAATTGCGTTTGACTAATATTTCTCAGTTGCTTAAGGCATTGATAAAAACTCGTGTATTGATTAGCTGGGGCAGCGTGGATGAGTTAATGCAAATGGTAGCTGTAAGCATTGGAATACCGCAAATTCAAAATTTCGCTTCAAAAACAGTAATCCATCAAAAAATGGATATGTTTGCCAAAACGGCTGAGGAAATTGATACGCCACTTAATGATTATTTAAATAATTTAACTGCTTGGAACAATGCAATTGTATATAACGTTAAAATGCTAAATCGTTATTCAGAAGAAAATATTATGAAGCGTTGGGAAAAATTACTAGGTGATGCAAATGAGAGTCTTACAATTAGGATCAATAGACTGGTCTAAAAAGTATGAATTAACTAAAAACTTAGAGTGGCATTTCAATGATTTTCCACCTATTGAAAAGGTTGATGAAAAAGGATCCTAAGAAGAAAAAGATTGAAATAAAAAATTATGATGTAATTTTGATTACAGGCCCAACGAATCTGACTAAAAAAAAATTGGGCTGATTTAAAAGGTTTAGTCCCACCATATCAGGTTCTTTATTTACCTAAAGTTCTAGAAATTGCTGATACCGAGGAAAGCTACTTTTTGAAAAGTATTGCTGCTCAAGAAATTACTGAAGATCCTCAATATCTAATTAATAAATTAGAAGAGCGCTACTTTGTGGGTCAAACAGGAATGCGTGTTGCAGCTGTTAATTTTAAGCTTAATGATCGGCAAGTACACAGCTTTGAATATTTAGGTCATGGTGAATTGAAGCTGAATTTAGATACCAATAACGAATGGATTAATCTTGAGTATACAAAACCGGTATTTATATTGACCCGGTAAGCGGATTAACTTTTTGGCTAACGATGAAAAAAATAATAACTTCCAAGTTCGGATGAGAATTTTTATTCAAAATCCTGGTTCAGATGGTGATGTGAAAGATCAAGTTGTTATTGACTTAACTAAGTTTCAAAAAGATGAGTATTTTTCTCAACTTGAGGTGCTTGAATATTATCGAAATGCAACTATTAGCCTTGAAGTAAAGGGAAGCGGTGAGTTGACGATTGGTACACTTCACGCACGTTGGGGGACGAGATGGAGCTGGTGATTTTATCAGTGGTGGAAAACGAATCGTTGATCCAGCAACTCGTGAAGATATTGCATATTACTTTAATCCCGGTGATTTAAAACCGCCACTAAATGTTTACTTTTCAGGTGCACGTGAACGAGAAGGTTTTGAAGGATATTTTTAATGAAAAGATTAAATGCTCCAATGCTCTTGTTTACGGATATGCGGTTAGCTGTTGGTGGTTTCTATGATGATGCAGAAGGTTACTTTGGTAAAAGATTATTGAAGTAATTAAGCAAACTCTAAAAAAATTAGATTTGATCCATCTCAGTTAGTAATGACTGGAATTTCCATGGAACTTATCCAGCAATAAAATATGGTGCCAAACTTAAGCCATACGCAATCAATGTAGCTAAGCCCTTATTGAATTTAGGCTATATAGCACGTCGAGCTGCTTTAGATAGACCAGGTGGTTTTGATACCATTTTCGACGTTGATGGGGCAATTAACCGGTCTTTATCTTTTGAAAAGTTAAAAGAATTAGATCAAAAGACAATTAACGAACTTGGTCAAAGTGGTTTATCTCATACTAGTCTTTTTTTAGCTTATATGAAAAATGATGATTATGATGACCATGCAGTGGCTGAAATAAAAACGCCACCAGCTGTAAGAAATGCTATTCAGTTTTCAATTAAAGGATTTGATGGGCGACATAATGATGATCCAGCTGTTAACTATTGGTTTATTTATCGTTTGTATGAAATTATGGGTAATTTTGGACGAAAGTATGAATAATGAAAATTATTAATCAAATATATTGGGATCGAGTTAATGAGACCTATATGTATGGAACAAAATTAAGTAAAAGAATCGATGAAACAGTTACTTGCCAAAATAATTTAATGGCGTCGGGTGAGAAGATTATGCGATGGTCGTCTAGGCTTAATTATCAGGCCTATAAAGAAGTTCCCGTCTACCAATTTTATTAAGTGGCAAAAATATCGTATAAAAAATAAATATGAAAGTAAATCCTGAAGATACTGCAATTTTTTGCTTACGTTTCTTTGATATACAAGCTGATGAAATTAGTAAAGTCGTGTTTTCATCCATGGAAAAAAGAATTTATTTATCCTAGTCAAGCTGTGTCATATACTTTTGAAATCATTAATGGGGGATGCAGTGAAATTAACTTTGCTAAAGTTCAACTTGGAAGAGCTGATTTACCTGAAAAAAGCCTTTGATGAATTTTTTTCGTAATGCCATTAAATCAACTGAAAGAAGTAAAGAAAGTAGCCTTAATTTTAGTGGCAGATAATAAAAGAGCCAGAGAACTTCCAGAAGAGTTAAAGACGACTATTACAGATACGCAAATTTTTATGGGTTATATTAGTTGGCAAGAATTATTTAACCCGGTTTCTAGATTAGAGTCGTGGCTGAAAAAACATGAAGAAGAGACAGTACTTATCTTTAGCAGTGACAAGAAAATAGATCAAATTTTGGAAGATTCATTGGCAAAAAAATGTGATTTTGAATTTATAACTTCGAATTATACTTTAGAAAATCAAGGGCAACAGCCTTGGTTTCTTCCAGAGATGGTTAAGCTTGATCAACAACAGGTTCTCAATAATGTAGAACGATATTTGAGGAAGTGATAAAGCGTGTTGACAGATACTCTTAGGCTAAGAAAGCCAAGAAAGATTCTCAAAAAATAAATAAACTAGCTCCTAGAATGAGAAAAATGAGTGATGCGCAACTACAAAATCAAACCCAGATTTTTAGGGAGCTTCTTAAAAAAGGAAAACGCTAGAAGATATTTTACCTGAAGCTTTCGCAACTGTTCGAGAAGCAGATTATCGAGTGTTAGGTCTTTATCCTTATGATGTTCAAGTTCTAGGTGCCATTATGCTGAGTCAGGGTTCAATTGCAGAAATGAAAACTGGCGAAGGAAAAACTTTAGTAGCCACGATGCCGCTTTATTTAAATGGCCTAACTGGAAAGGGAGCGATGTTAGTTACGCCTAATGGCTATCTGGCTGCCCGGGATGAAAAAGATTTAGCGCCAGTTTATAAGTTCTTAGGTTTAACAGTTAGTTTAGCTTTCTTGAGTACTGATGATGAAGAGCAAAAAGCAACGCCGCAAATGAAGCGTAAATGGTATGCAAGCGATATTACCTATACTACTGCTTCATCTTTAGCTTTTGATTATTTATTTAATAATTTGAGTAGTACAAAAGATAGACAATATTTAAGACCATTTAATTTCGTCATTATTGATGAAGTAGACCAGGTTTTACTGGATGAAGCTGAATCACCATTTGTGGTGTCATCTAAACCAAGTGTTCAATCAAACTTATATGGTTTAGCTGATCAGTTTGTTAATTTACTAGATAGTGAGAAGGATTATGAATTCCGTAAAGACGATGGAGTTTTTTGGCTAACCGCTCATGGAATTGAAAAGGCAGAGCGCTTTTTTAAGTTGAAAGATTTATTTGATGAGCAAAGTAGGGCAGTTTATCGACATATTGTCTTAGCAATGACCGCTCATCTAATTATGCGTAAGGGCCATGATTATTTAGTTGTTAAAGGAAAAGTAATCCTACTAGATGAAGATAGTGGTCGTTTAAAGCGTGGAGTTCAGGTAAGTACTGGTTTGCACCAAGCCATTGAAGCTAAAGAAAAAGTTGAATTAACAAATATCCAAAAACTGCTGCGTCAATTACTTTTCCAGCCTTGTTTAGTTTGTTTAATAAGGTAAGTGGAATGAGTGGCACTGCTAAAGTTAATGAAGAAGAATTTTTGGATATTTATAATTTAAAAGTTACCCGTATTCCAACTAATCGTCCTGTTATCAGAAAAGATAAAAAGCCTGTACTCTTTTTTAACAACTCGAGATAAATTAATGGCTGCCATCGATTATGTCGTAAAACTTCATCAGACAGGTCGGCCAGTTTTACTAGTTGCAGGTTCAGTAGAAAATTCAGAAATTATTTCTGAATTGCTGCTAAATATGGGAATACCTCATAATATTTTAAATGCTTATAGTGTTGCTTATGAAGCACAAATTGTTAAACGTGCAGGTCAAAAGGGAGAAGTAACAATTGCAACAAACATGGCTGGTCGTGGTACTGATATTAAGTTAGGCAAGGGCGTAAAAAGAATTAGGCGGCCTAGCAGTAATTGGTACTGAAATGCTTCCTAAACGAGTTGAATTGCAGCTCGCTGGTAGAGCAGGAAGACAGGGAGATCCTGGCTCAAGTCAATTCTTTATTTCACTAGAGGATGATTTTGTTTCTAGTAACAACACTGGCAGACAGAAAAATATTATCGCCGGTTAATGAGAAAAAAGCAAAATGGAAAAGATCTAGTAACATTAAAGTCGCCAATTACTAAGTTCAGTTTACATATGCTTCGCGATCGAGTAGCAGCAATGAGCGCTCTCCAGAGAACTGAAACAAATAAGGAAGAATTAATTTTATCTCTGCAGCGAAAAAATTATTACGATATGCGTGATCGTGTGATGGCAAAGAAAGATTTGCAAGCAGATATTGATCAGGCAATTGATAGAGGGATCGAGCTATATTTTAAGAAAGAAAAAATAAAAAACAAGAACGACTTGAAGTATTTTATTAATGAACATGTAACCTATAATAAAGTTATACTTCCAGAAGATTTAGAAAATATCCAAGACTATAAAAATATTTGCATGAAATTATTAATAAAGTTATTAACCAGAAAAAGAAAACTTTAATTAATAAGGAACAGCTTAATAATTTTTATCGTCAAATAATGATTGCTGCAATGGATGGTTGCTGGATTGATGAAGTGGATAAGATCTCAAAATTAAAAATTGAGGCGCATGGTTGGACGAATTCAGGTCGTCCACAAGATTTGTTGCAACACCAAGCAGCCTTTAAGATGTATTTACAGTTTTGGGATAAGATTACTCTAGCAATTTTTGATAATTTGCTTTTGAGCCAAATTAATATAAATGAAAAAGGTCAATTGGTTGTTGTATTTAATTAGAGGTAAATAATGACAGTTTATAATGTAAATTTAGGAATAGGTTGGGCAAGTTCTGGTGTTGAGTATGCACAGAAGTATCGTGATCAAAGTTTTAGAAAAACTGGAATTGACGCTAAATTTATTTTTTCTGACTTAATTTTAGATAATAATATTGGTGATCTGACTGCTAATATGGGCTTTAAGGATCAAAGCATTATTTGGCTATATAACTTTTTACTGATATTAAGATTGCTAAAACTTCTTATACCTTAAAAGCCTTTGAAGCTAGCTTGAAATTTAAGCATTTCACTAAAGAGGCTAATAATGATGGCAAAGAAGTTGTTTATAAATTAAAAGATGACTTTTATGCTGTTGCAAGATTACATGATCGCCAAAAAGAAACTATTGATCAAGTTGTTTATCGAAAAAATAATACCATTTTAAGACGTGATTTTTATTCTTATACTAGGTATGCGGCTGAGTACTATCTAGGAACAGCTGAAAATAATCGTGTAGTTTTTAGAGAATTTTACAATGAAGATGGTTCAGTTGCTTATACTCAGCATCTAAATAATGATCAAGAAACGTACGAATTTACAAATGGCGAAATTATTTATTCTAAAGATGAATTATATCTGAAGATGCTTAAAGCACTTCGTTTCACTAAAAAGATGTTATTATCTTAGATCGTGAAGATGAAGATAAGTCGTTAATTAATGGGCAACTAATCTTTGAAAATCATGGTCCTGCTAAAATTGTCGTTGTGGTTCATGCTGATCACTATGATAAGCACTTTACTAATGATCATCATGTTTTGTGGAATAACTTTTATGAGTATCAATTTTCACATGCTTCAGAAGTAGCAAGTTTTGTGGTAGCTACTCCAGCTCAAAAGAAAGTATTAGAAGGGCAATTTCAAAATATTATCATATTACACCGCGTGTTGATTGTATCCCGGTTGGTAGTCTTTTGAAGTTAACGTATCCGGTTAAGAAACGTGAGCCATTTTCACTTATTACTGCATCGCGTTTAGCTAAAGAAAAGCATCTTGATTGGATTGTTAAAGCTGTGATTGCTGCTAAGAATCAAATTCCAGAACTGAAGCTTGATATCTATGGCAAAGGCAGCGAAGGAGCAGCTCTTGACGAAATGATTAAGAATCACCAGGCTGAGGATTATATTCATTTAAAAGGACAGCATGATTTAAAAGATATTTATGTTAAATATCCGGCTTATATTGCTGCTTCAACTAGTGAAGGATTTGGGTTATCACTACTTGAGGCAATTGGCTCGGGATTAGCTATGATTGGTTTTGACGTTCCTTATGGAGATCCAACCTTTATTAAAAATAATGAAAATGGTTATTTACTGCCGTATGACGAAGATTGGAATGAATATCGCAAGGTGGAATTATTGACCAAGGCAATTATTAAATTGTTTAAGCAAAGTGATCTAAAAGCCTTTAATGCAAAATCATATCAAATTGCAGAACCTTATCTAACTGATCGCGTAGCTAAGCAATGGAAAGAAGTATTGGGAGAATTAACAAATGATTAACTTATTTGAAAACTTAGATGTTGCATCAACTGATTTTTGAGATCGCAACTTTTCGCTGGGCTTAATATTCCTTCAGTCGTGATTCATGATGATGGTTTCTTACCTAAAGAAGTAGATTCGCCAATCAAATTTTATTGTAAGGTTACAGATAAAAATACTCCCCTTATATTTTGACAAAGTTAAAATACCTAAGTTCTATCGTATCGTTGCTACGGCGCAGAAAGGTGAAATTTTCGATCTTCATCAAAAGAAAGCTGATATTGTCTTTGCTGCAACGGATAATAATCGGTTAGTTAAAGAAGTAAGATGGTTAGATGACAAGGGGCAATTAAGCTGGATTGATCATTATAATCGTGAAGGCAGAATTTTTGCCAAAACTTATGTGAATAATGGACAAGAAGTTTTACGAAAGTACTTTGATAATGAGGAAAAGCTGTAATTGTTCATTATTTAGTAGCTGGAGATATTTTATTGTTTGATGATGATGAAACAAGACATTTCTCTAATTTAGTCCAGTTTATGCAATATTATTTAAGAGCACGCCATTATAAGGTAGATCATATTTTCTATAATACTTTGAACCAATCAATGTTTGTTAGCTTAGGCATGGGTGAAAAAAAGGCTCGGATACGCTGTTTTGGCATGAAAAGTTAGGTGAAGAGCTGCCGGGTAATATGACTTATCTTTCAAAGAATGGCACACGTACTAAGCATGTAGTATTTGAGAATTACTTGGATTGGGAGAAGTGGAAAAATAAGTTACCTAAGGGTGGTAAGCTAGATTTTCGCTTTTAGGGATGATTTATCCGCATGCGCGTGGGAATAAATTACGACCAGAGGCTGTCATTTTGACTAATTCTGACCAAATAGAACACTTGCAGGAAATAGTTGAAGCTCTTCCTAATATTAATTTCCATATTGCAGCGATAACAGAAATGTCGGCTAAGCTTTTAGCTTTTGATAAATATAACAATGTTCACTTGTATCCAAATGCTACACCAAAGAGAATGAAGGATCTATATCAGTCTTGCGACATCTATTTTGACATTAATCATGGTAATGAAATTCTTGATGCTGTTCGTGGCGCATTTGAGCAAAATATGTTAATTGTTGGCTTTAAGAATACTTTGCATAATCCTAATTTTGTAAGTCCAGATAGTATTTTTGAAGTTGATCAAGTGAATGATATGGCTCATCGAGTTAATGAAGCGCTAGAAGACGCAAAAAAGATGCAAAATTTGTTGATGACCAGCGGTTGACTGCTGGAGACACGACAGTTGAAAATTATCAAAAGGTATTGGAGCGCTGAATAATGAGTGAAAAAGGTAAAACGCTTGTTGAAAGACATGCATTAAAAAAGATTGGCAAAAGTAGAAAAGAATAAACAAAAGGCATACGAAAAAAGCCAAAAGAAATTCCTTGGAAAACAATCATTATGGGGGTATGTTTTACAATTATTTTGGTAATGATTTTATTGCAGACTTTTGTTAGATAAAGAAAAACAGGTATTAAATAAGGCAAAGTATCGAAAAAAGTGCTTTTGCCTTATTTTTGTCGTTTTTTATAAAAATGGTTTGTTCGATGTTATGTTTGCAAGAAAGAAGATAATATAACGGTGTGAAGAACTCGAAAAATAAAATATTAATTAAATATATTTAAGTCGCTAAAATTAACAAATATCATCAAATAATATATTAAATTTTATGTGTCATTTAATAACAAATGATGTATTATAGATTCAGATACTGCTATTAATTTAATAGTTATATAACTTAGTTATGATTAAAATATTACTACTAGGAATAAATACATTAGAGGCATAACTTATGAGAAGATATTTTAAAATAGAAAACTTCAAAAACATGTTAAACATTATGTTGATCCTAATGCAATTAGAGATGACAAAGATGATGCAACTTCTTATCTGAAGGATATTGCAGGTCTAGCTACAATTCTTGGCGTTGAGCAACTGGTGGAGCCCTGCTTCCGAATGGGCGAGTATATGCGGCTCAAACTTCCGTTGATCCAAAGTCACAAGTTGTTGGATCAGTTTCTGACTTTATCAAGAGTGGTGCGTCAGATACTACTGGTAGCAAGTCTGATAGTAAGACTTTTAGTATTAGCGCTTCTGAAGATAAAAACTAAATCAACTTCAGCTTCTAAAAGTACACAACTATCTCAAAGTCTTTCAAAATCTTTGAGTCAGTCAATTAGCCAATCGGAATCTTTAAGTCATTCATTAAGTGAATCTGAAAGTGCGCTTAATTCATTAAGCTTAGCTAAAAGTAAAGAAAAAAGAAGCTAAGTCTAATAAGCAAGCAACGAGTACTTCACATAAATCAGACAATAAAGCGAGTCAATCTGAAACTGCAAATGTAAAAGAAGAGTGGACAAAATAATAGACGGAGTGCCGAAAAACTCTCTTTCAAATAATTCTACTTCTGCTAATCAAGAACAGAGTTCTACATATGCTTCTACTTCTAATGATATTACGACCAACTTACAGGCAAGTCTTAATTTAAGTAATGATCTTTCTTCATTGTCTAACTTACCATTAGCCTTTAATAGTGTTTCTAGTAATAATTCCACTTCGAATAATTCAAATTCTCAATTACCAGTTACTTTGGCTGCTAACTTTATGACTTTGGCAGCTACTGATGCTACGGTTGCTAAGCCAGATTTTACAGGTACTGCGCTCCTAGGATATATAGGTACTGATGGAAAATATGTTTCAGGTAGTGATATTTCATATACGAGCTCAACATCTGCATCAAGTCTTCCTAACTTAGCTTTTCGACTTTCTACGGCAAATAATGACACTACTAATAGTCAACAATTTTTTGTAATGATCCCCAAGGGATTTAAATCAAGTGTCAATGACTTTAGTCAACTTGGAAGTAGTCGTTATACTTATCCATTTAACGCTGGATTTAGTGGCCCTGAGAGCTTTTCTTCTAGTGAATATTCTGTTAAAGATTTAGGTGAAGTAGGACCTAATGGCGAACAGCTTTTTAGTATAACTCTAACTGCTAATCCTAATTGGGGCAATAATTTTGGTGGAAAATTTAAACTGACATTAGACCCTACTGTCACGGGGCAATATAGCTATAACGAATATACTGCACCTTTAGTGTCTGAGCTTGCAAGTGATGGACAAGGTTGGAATAACGGGAACTTTACGGGCTTTACAATAGATGGAAAACATGTTGATGTTGTAAATACTGAAGGATATGCTTCCTCAATCCAATATGCTGTAAATCAAGCACTTAAGCCAACATTCACTGGTACTGCTACTTTGGGTAATCTTTCAAATGGAACTTTTGTTTCAGCAAATAGCACTAACTATACAGCTGATACTCCAACGACTGATTTGCCTACTTTAAACGTTCGGTTGTCAACAAACGGTACTACGACGGTCGATAAGCCACAATTTATTGTTGCAATTCCTAAAGGATTCACAGCAACAGGCAATAGTCTAATCTCTTCAGATACTGTAAGTAAATATTTCGGGGATAATTTTAAAGGAACTAACAGTTTCAGTAGCAGTGATTACAGTGTTGAATCTATTGGAACTAATAGTAATGGTGAAGAACTATACCTTGTAAAGCTGAACTTTAATCCATCAGAAAGTAATAACAAAGATCTTGGCTTACAATTTAAGTTAGCTTTAGATTCATCTGCACAAGGAAGCTATACATATAATAGTAGTAGTACGCCGTTAGTATCTGAACTTGCAAGTGATGGTCAAAGTACAGCAGGCACTGCTACGATTACTGCTAATGGCAAGACTTATGATGTTGTAAGAAGTAGCAATGCAACAGATGTAACTTACTATATAAACAACACACAAACACCGACTTTTCTGGTACTGCGTGGTTTGACGCAAATGAAAAAGTATACAATGGTAATAGTGCTACGCTTCCTACTTATACTTTTCGTTTATCAACTTATGGAAATTCCACTATAAAAAATCCTAAGTTTATTTTGATGATTCC
>VOFH01001275.1_pt1 | contig 40001 bp, 33 predicted proteins | sample 5384091 | NCBI WGS metagenome assembly VOFH01 (sample SAMN12384727, study PRJNA508395) | human gut metagenome | isolation source: healthy gut G | host: Homo sapiens
CCTTCATCATCTGGTGTACCAGGGCGCGTTGTTCTCCCAATCGGTTGGGATGATTGCTTTGCGAAACCAATACGACTTCCGGATGATACTTCAGGCAGGCGATGGCTTCGTCATTCAATCCCATATACGTGATGAAGAGGAATTTCAAAGAAGCGCCGCAGCTGCTTAGGAAAGGAAGCTGGTCTCCTTTAAAGGCAGGCCAGGCATTGTCCGGTTCCGTTCCGCCGTTACTGTGCTCCATCCAGACATCGGCATCGATGATGCATTGCATGCCTTCCGGAAGTTGTTTAGGGATGGAACGTCCCGTATAGATATAGTCCGGCACGAATTGCGGATTGAAGTCCATGTCCCCGTCCAGGCGTGCGGCAATGACCACGGGCAGATTGTCTCCGCCGATATTGTGTACGGCGGCAGTCTCGCGGCGGGTGGGAGAGAGATAATTGAATTCCGGCACATCTGCTCCGGGGATATAAGGATGGTCGTGGCGCTGCACGATATAGTCCACCAATTTGCGGGCTACGGGGATTTCCGCCTCCGGAGCTTCGCTCAGGGAAACCCGGATGGTGTCACCCAAGCCGTCTGCCAGCAGGGCGCCGATGCCCAAGGCCGATTTGATGCGTCCGTCTTCTCCGTCTCCGGCTTCCGTTACACCGAGATGCAGCGGGAATCGCATACCTTCCTGCTCCATGACGGTTGCCAGCAGGCGTACTGTCTTTACCATGACCACTGTATTGGATGCCTTGATGGAAATGACTACATCCGTGAAATTCTCTTGTACGCAGATGCGCAGAAACTCCATACAAGATTCCACCATGCCTTCCGGTGTATCGCCATAGCGCGACATGATGCGGTCGGATAATGAACCGTGGTTTACGCCGATGCGGATGGCAGTATGGTGCTCCTTGCAGATATTAAGGAAGGGGACAAAGCGGTCGTGTATCTTCTGCAACTCCTGTGCATATTCTTCATCGGTATACTCCAGATGCTTGAAAGTACGTGCTGCATCCACATAGTTTCCCGGATTGATGCGTACTTTTTCTACATACTGTGCTGCCACGTCCGCTACCTTCGGGTTGAAGTGAATGTCGGCCACAAGCGGCACCATATATCCGTCCTGGCGTAGGCCTATGTTGATATTCATCAGGTTTTCAGCCTCTTTGATGCCTTGGGCCGTGAGGCGTACATACTCTCCTCCGGCGTCGACAATACGTTTGGTTTGCGCCACACTGGCTTCTGTGTCCTGCGTAGCGGTGTTGGTCATACTTTGTATGCGGATAGGATTGGAGCCGCCCATAGGGGTGGCTCCGATATTCACTTCTGATGTTTCCCGTCGGGAATAGTTGAATAAATCCACGGTAATAAGTGATTAGCGTTTAGTGATAAGGGATTAGTGATAAGGGATAAGGACTATATCTCATCTTACTAATCCCTTATCCTTAATCCCTAATCCCTCAATTGGTTTTGTATTCGTACTTCACCTCCTTCAAGTCCTCATTTGCCTTGACTATTTTCTTTTTCAGCCCTTCTTTATAGGCGGCGAATGTTTCAGCCAATGAGGAATCGCTCAGTGCCAGCATCTGTACGGCAAGGATGGCAGCGTTCATGGCACCATTAATGGCAACGGTGGCTACTGGTATGCCCGGAGGCATCTGGATGATGGAGTAAAGGGCGTCTACGCCATCGAGTACGGACCCTTTTACGGGAACCCCGATTACCGGCAGTGTGGTATTGGCAGCAATGACGCCGGGCAGGGCGGCAGCCATACCGGCAGCGGCAATAATCACTTTAATGCCGCGTTGGCGAGCATTCTTGGCAAATTCCTCCACTGCTTCCGGTGTGCGGTGAGCAGAGAGAGCGTTCATTTCGAACGGTACATGCAAATCGTTGAGCAACTGTGCGGCCTTCTCCATAACGGGGAGGTCGGAAGTGCTGCCCATGATGATGCTAACGATTGGAGACATGAATCATTAAATTATTAAAGGGTTAATTTTATAAGGGTTAGGGATTAACGATTAGGGGTTAGGGACTGCGCTATCATTCCATCCGGTGCTAACCCCTAATCCCTAATCCTTTCCTTTCATTTCATTCGTTTATCAGCGCTCTGTAGGCTTCTGCATCCAGCAGTCTGCCGAAATCAGCATCGGCAGCGGGTTTGATTTTGATGAGCCAGCCTTCGCCGTATGGGTCCTGGTTTACCAGTTCCGGCTGGTCGGCAAGGGCTTCGTTTTGCTCCAGAATCTCACCGGTTACGGGCAGGAAAAGGTCGGAAATGGTTTTTACTACTTCGATGGTGCCGAATACTTCATCGGCTGCCAATGTTTCGCCTACGGTTTGGATGTCGACAAATACGATATCTCCCAATTGTTCTTGGGCGTAATCGGTAATTCCTACATAAGCTACATCTCCTTCGAGGCGAATCCATTCGTGTTCTTTGGTGTACTTTACATTAGTCGGGAAATTCATGATCATTAGTTTTTAAGGATTGATACTATGTAAATTAAAAGTTGAAAATTAAAAATTAAACAAGGCTCTTAAAAGAGGAAGATTCGGAACAGTATGTTGCTCAGCGGGTGGAGTACCAGCAACGAGCAGATATAAGCCCTACGGCAAAGCCTCCCATAACTTCGCCCAGTGTGTGGTGTCGCAGGATGATGCGGGCGGTGCCCAGCACGCCAGCCACCAGTATAAAGAGGCATAGCCACCATACGGGATTGTAGCTGAACAAGGCGCTGAAAGCTACCAGTCCACCAATTACGGCTCCGGCGCCTGCCATGTGTTCGCTCAGTTTCCATTTTAAGTTGACAATGACGCAGATTATCATCACTACCAGGGCGGAGAGTATGATACCGGTCATGTACCACGGGATATTGAGCCGGTGCATCATGAGCAGGCAGAATACATAAGAAGTGATGGTCAGAATAAAGGGAATGTATCTCCTTTTTCGTTCCACCAGTTCTTCCGGACTGAAACCGTTGATTTTGCGGAAGATGAAGATAGTCAGTGTAGGCATCAGGATGGTGAAGCAATACACCACGCCCAATACTATCAACTTGTACTGCAACGGCATGATGCGCAGGTACGAGAATATAAACAGAACCAGAAATGCCAGGAAAGGGATGGAGAACGGTGTGAATACCGCCGAAATCACTTTCGCTGTTCTGATTAAAGTTTTATCTGCTATAATATGCTCTTCCACAACCTAATTTTATTTACGATTTGACTATTTACAATTTACTATTTGAATGCACTAATCTTTAAACCTTAATCCCTAATCGCTCATCCTTTTCTCTCATCTTCTCAGTCTTGCCACGGGGATATTCATCTGTTGGCGATACTTTGCCACCGTGCGGCGGGCTATGGGATAGCCTTTCTCCTTCAGCAGCTCGGTCAGTTCGTCATCGGTCAGAGGCTTTTTCTTGTCCTCGTTGTCAATGCACTCTTTGAGTATCTTGCGTATTTCGCGTACAGACATCTCTTCGCCGTCTTCGGTTGTGTAGCCGTCGTTGAAGAAGAACTTCAGCGGGTAGATGCCGTAGTTGGTCTGTACATACTTGCTGTTGCTGACGCGGGAGATGGTTGAGATGTCCAGCCCGGTGCGTTCGGCAACGTCTTTCAATATCATGGGGCGAAGCAATGACTCGTCACCGTCGAGAAAGAAAGGGCGTTGCAGGTCGATGATGGCCTGCATGGTAGTCATCAGGGTATTCTGCCGTTGCTTGACGGCATCGATAAATCCTTGTGCTGCATCCATTTTCTGTTTCAGGAACATCATGGCTTCGCGGGATTCCTTGGACTGGTTTGCCTTGTTCTTGGTGTGTTCCTCTACCATTTCGGTGAAATCGCGGCTCATGCGCAGCTCCGGCAGATTGCGGTTGTTCAGTGTCACGTTGATGGTACCGTCGTCATAAGTGTCTACCAGGAAGTCGGGCACAATCTGCTGCATGTTCTTGCCGATGGCTTCGCCGAGCGAGGCACCGGGACGGGGATTCAGCTTGCAGATTTCCTTAACGGCTTGTTGCAGGGTATCTTCGCTGATACCTAATTTCTGCATAATCTTGTCCCAATGCTTGCGGGTGAACTCTTCGTAGCACTGGGTAAGAATATCTTCTTCTATATAGTATTGTGGAGGCGAGGGCATGGGCCGTTGCGCTTCCTTACGTCGAATCTGGATGAGCAGGCACTCTTGTAGGGTGCGGGCGCCCAGACCGGCGGGGTCGAAGTCTTGTATAATCTTCAATACTTCTTCCAGCTCTTCGGGAGAAGCGTCGATACCGGCGTAGATGGCGAGTTCGTCGCTGATACTGTCCAGCGATTTGCGCAGCAGGCCATCGTCGTCCAGCGAGCCGATGAGATATTCGGCCAGTTCGCGCTGGTGCGGAGTCAAGTCCTGCTCGCCGAGCTGCTGGCGCAAGGTTTCATAGAAGGAGGTGGCGTCGGAGAAAGGAATTTCTTCTGCCTGCTCCCCTTTGCTGCGGTTGTTCTCCTGCAGCTTGTAGTCGGGGATATCGTCTTCGTTCAGATAATCGCTTAAAGAATCATAGCTAGTGTCTCCACCATCTTCTGAGCCGGTTTCCGCATCGGGTGTGTCGGGGTATTCGTCGCCAGGAGTATCCTCCTTTCCCTCTTCCAGTGCCGGATTTTCCAGAAGTTCGGCACGTACGCGGTCCTCTAGTTCCACGGCGGGAAGTTCCAACAGCTTTACTACCAGAATCTGTTGTGGTGACAGCGTTTGTATCTGCTGCTGCGCTTGGGTTTGTATTTGTCGGGAGCCTTGTGCCATATTTTTATAAATTATTCAATGCACTCATTGTGCATCTTCTTTCAGATATTTACCGCAAAAATAGTGAATAGTTCGATAACACGAAACCTCTCTGATGATATTTAACAAGAAAAGAGAAAACAAGCTTTTGCCAATAGCTTGGCAAACTTTTGCCATGCCTATGGCAAGACTTTGCCAACGCGGTGGCAAAACTTTGCCAAAGGCTTGAAAAACGTTGGCAAAATAGTCTTCTGATTATGAACTATATAGATTAATCTCCTTTTTGTATTATCTTCTTTCAAAGATTATCTATATCTTTGTCCTATAACTACTAAAACAAGGAATGTTATGTTTGCTAAAGAAACGTATGTGCAGCGCCGGGCCCAGCTGAAAAAAACGATAGGCTCAGGAGTGTTGCTGTTTTTGGGTAACGATGAACAAGGTTTGAACTATGAGGACAATACTTTCCGTTACCGCCAGGATTCCACTTTTCTCTACTATTTTGGCTTGTCGTTTGCCGGGCTGTCAGCTCTCATCGACATAGACGAAGATAAAGAAATCATATTCGGCGATGAGTTGACCATCGACCATATTATCTGGATGGGTATCCAGCCCACCCTTCACGAAAAAGCTTCTGCCGTGGGCATTTCCGAAACCCGTCCTTTTGCCGACATTGTCGGTTATCTGCACAAGGCTGTACAGAAGGGACAGACCATCCATTATTTGCCCCCTTATCGTGCCGAGCATAAATTGAAACTGATGGATTGGCTGGGTGTTCCTCCGGCACGTCAGGAAGGGTCCGTGCCGTTTATCCGTGCGGTGGTGGCACAGCGCAACTACAAGTCGGCAGAAGAAATAGCAGAAATAGAAAAGGCCTGCGACGTGACTGCAGACATGCACATTACCGCAATGAAAGTGCTTCGTCCGGGCATGTACGAATACGAGGTTGTGGCCGAAATGAACCGCATCGCCCAGATGAACAACTGCGAGTTGTCTTTTGCCACGATTGCCACTATCAACGGGCAGACTTTGCACAACCACTATCATGGAAATAAAGTAAAGCCGGGCGACCTCTTCCTGATTGATGCCGGCGCCGAGCTTCCTTCGGGTTACTGTGGCGACATGTCGTCCACCGTGCCGGCGGACAAGACCTTTACTCCCCGCCAGCGTGCCGTTTACGAAATCCAGAACGCCATGCACTTGGAGTCTGTCAAAGCCCTCCGTCCGGGCATTCCTTATATGAAGGTGTACGAGCTTTCCGCCCAAGTGATGGTGGAAGGGCTGAAAGAGCTGGGCTTGATGAAGGGCAATGCCGAAGATGCGGTGCGCGAAGGTGCCCATGCGCTGTTCTATCCTCACGGACTGGGGCATATGATGGGAATGGATGTGCACGATATGGAGAACTTCGGTGAAGTTTGGGTAGGCTATGACGGCCAGCCCAAGAGTACGCAGTTCGGCCGAAAGAGCCAGCGCCTTGCCATCCCTCTGGAACCGGGTTTTGTACATACCGTTGAGCCGGGCATTTATTTCATTCCCGAGTTGATTGATTTGTGGAGGGGAGAGAAGAAGTTTATGGACTTCATTGACTATGATATCTCTGAAAAATCTCTCAAAAAGGCCTCCATCTCGAGACTTAAGTCTTGGCGGGGGAAGATTTAAATCTTGAAAAATCATCGCTTAAGCGATGATTTAAAAGGGGCTAAACGCTTGCTTTGGCGGATTGGTAATATATCTTTATTCTTTCTGTTTGGCTGTCTTGGTGCTATATTTATACAATATATGAGCTTCGTTTTTTTGCCGGATATTTTCTCTTTCTTTCTCTCTCTACTTCTTCTGATAATTCTTGTTTTTTATGCATCGATACACTACTTTTGTCCGTTACAGACAGAAAAACGATAAAACCATTCACAAATATTCAATTCATAAACTATGCGTAAATTAAAAAATGTCCTCCGGGCATCTTCATGCTGTACTTTTTCAATCTTAATGTGTCTCCCGGCCGCCGGGCAGAATGCATGGAGCGAAGCTGACTGCGTGACCCTGCTGGACAGTACCTCGGTAACCGTGCAGCCAAACGGCTCCGGAAGTTTTGCCGTGTACAAATCGTTTAAAGTACAGACTCCCAAAGGGGCAGTGAATAACCATGTGATCAAGTATGATTATGATCCGCTGACGGCCTTTGCCCGTTTCAAGCAAGTCACCGTGCAGCGTGCCAACGGCGAAACCATGCAAGTGGACGTGACCAAGACCTGCGATTATGCCGCTCCGGCAAGGGCTATTTATTGGGGAGCCCGTCAGATCATGCTCGAACTCGGACGCCTGGAGCCGGGAGATGTCGTTTCCTACGAAATCAGTAAGAAAGGCTTTACTTATGCTCTGCTGGCAGGAGCTGAAGATGATGACGCACGTTTCATTCCGCCCATGCGCGGGCAGTTCTACGACATTGTTCCTTTTTGGGTGAATGAACCCACCCGCCGCAAGGTATACGTTGTCAGTATGCCGATGGAAAAAGAGCTTCAGTTCCAGTTCTATAACGGTGCCTGTACCTCGTCAATGCGTTATGAGGACGGGCGAAAGGTATATACGTTTGCCGTGGACGAAGTGCTTCCTTTCCGGAAAGAGCCCAATATGGTGGATCTTTTTGACGAAGCCCCGAAGCTGATGATGTCATCTACCCCGAAATGGGAGGATAAGTCGCTCTGGTTTCACGACTTGAACGAGGCATACGGCAGTTTTGCCGCACTGCCCGAGGCTCAGAAGAAAGTGGACGAACTGATAAAGGGAAAAAAGACCGAAATGGAGAAAATTGCCGTATTGACCCATTGGGTAGCCGATAATATCCGTTATGCGGGCATCACCATGGGCGAAGGCGAGGGCTTTACGCTCCATAATACGAAGATGAACTACACCGACCGCTGCGGAGTATGCAAGGACATTGCCGGCACGCTGATCTCTTTCCTGCGTATGGCGGGATTTGAGGCCTATCCGGCCATGACGATGGCGGGAAGCCGCATCGAAAGCATCCCTGCCGATCACTTTAACCACTGTGTGGCAGTGGTGAAGCTGGCGAATGGGACGTATATGCCCCTCGATCCTACCTGGGTTCCTTTCTGCCGCGAGTTGTGGAGCAGTGCCGAGCAGCAGCAGAACTATCTGCCCGGCATTCCGGGAGGTTCCGACCTGTGCCTGACTCCGGTTTCGGCTCCCGAGAATCATTATGTCCGCATCACTGCCGATAACAAAATCGATGCAAAGGGCACGCTGAAAGGTTCGTTTACCATCACCGCCGAAGGTCAGTCGGACAGCAGCATCCGCCGCATCTTTACGCAGGGCTGGCAGACCGAATGGCAAAGCACGATGGAAAGCCAGTTGCTCAACGTATCTCCCAAAGCCCGTATGCTCGGAGTGGACTACGGAAAGGCGCCGAAGGATTATCAGACAGGCCCCATTCGCATCACGTTCCGTTACGAGATACCGGACTATGCGCTGGTCGGTGACCGGGAATTATTGTTGAAACCGATGGTGATGAACAACCTCTATGCGAGCGTTCTCTCGTTCCTGCGCATCGATACCGGCTTGGAAACCCGCCAATACGGCTTCCGTGATGCTTGCTCTCGTCTGGTCGAATTGGACGAAACGATTGCCCTGCCGCGGGGATATCGCCTGGCGGGAGAGCCGCGCAGCGAACAAAAGGCCGCTCCGGCAGCCGACTTCGAAGGCTCGTTGCAGCAGGTTGGCAACAAACTGGTGCTGAAACAGAAACTCGCCTTGAAGAAGCGCATCTATCGGGCAGCCGACTGGGAAGGATTCCGTGCTGCGGTGAATGCCTACAAAAGCTTTGCGGATTATTTGATTGTTAAACTCTAAAAAGATGATCGTCACACATGACTAAAATATATACCCTTCTGCTCCTCTGCCTGTTTGCGCTGACTCTTCCGGTCACCGCCCGGGAAGCGGAATTTAAGAAAATCAAAGAAAGCTGGACCCTGCAGGCTGATGGTACGCAGGTTTATCGTCAGTCGAAAGTCCTGACGCTGTACACTCACACGGCCATGAACCGCACGTATGGGGAGTCGTTCATTACGTATGATCCCCGTTATCAGACTTTGCAGATTCACGAGTCGTATACCCGCCAGAAAGACGGAAATATCATCAAGACTCCCGCCAATGCTCTGGTCGAAGTGCTCCCCTCGGCAGCAGCCAATGCGCCGGCATTCAATGCTTTGCGCGAGATGGTAGTCGTACACACCGGGCTGGAACTCGGAGCTACCATCTATCTGGACTATTCCATTACAACCAAACCGGGATATTTGCCGGGGATTCAGATCTGCCGGTTGCTGGAGCACTCTTCGCCGGTGAAGGAGTACGAGATCAGCATCACCGTTCCCCGGGGGCAACATCTGGAATATGCCCTTAACAACCACAAGGCGAAAGCTTCCGTAACCGAATCCGAAGGGATGAAGCAAGTCAGCTGGACCCTGAAGAATCTGCCCGCCCTCAGCCGTGAGCCGCAGGTGTCGGTGATCGGCGGTGATTTGCCTCTGCTGACTGCCACGACTGAGGAGAAACCCCTGTCGTTTCTGACGTCACAATGGCAACCGGAAGGAGATGCAGGGATTCGTGCGCTGGCCGGAAAACTGACTGCCGGAGCGAAGGACGATAAAGAAAAAGTAACCGCGATACGTGACTATGTGATTGATAATCTTTACTATTCGTCCCTCCCGTTGGCGGAAAGCGGTTATCGCATCCGTCCCGCCGCAGAGGTGATCCGTTCGGCATACGGCACGGAGGCCGAGAAGGCGAATCTGATGGCCGCATTGCTGAAAGCGGCCGGACTGAAAGCCGGGATAGGGGCGGTCTGCGCTCCGTCCGAGAATACGGCATCACTGGGAGTAGGCAGCATCCGCGAACTGTTTGTGTGGACCGACGCCGGAGGCAGCCAACAGGCTCTGTCACTGAAAGGCAAAACTCCCTCAGCCGTTTCCTGGCAGAAAGATTATGCCTATGTAGTTTCATTGACGCAGCCGTTTGAACTGAATCTTCCACCGGTTACCCTGAGAAAAGACTATGCATTGCAGCCCGACGCGGCAAATGCCAAAGATGGCTATCTGGTCTTCACCCTCCCTGTAGAGCGTGGCAGCCTGGCCGGTTCCCAGTACGTCCGGTTCAATAGCAAGCGCACTTCAAACCTTTTGTTGCCCGGGCTGGCGGATGAATCTTTCACCTATACCGTAGATACTCCTGCAGGTATGGAACCTGTCACTCGGCCGATGGAGAAGAAGATGGACAATGCCGTAGGTACATTAACCATTTCCATCCGTCCCGAAGGAGCGAAAACACAAGTGATCCGGAGCCTGAAGTTGAAGAAACAGATGATTCGCCCGGCGGATTATGCCGCTTTCCGTCAACTGATGACAGAGTACGGGGCGGTGGACGGGCTGACGCTAGTGTACAGAAAACCTCTTCCCTGATCCCTCTTTTCGACAGGAAGAGACAGTATATGTGTGCTATTATTCAGATTTAATAACTCAAAATATAACAATGAAGATGTAGCGGGAGCTGCCCGCAAAGGACGTAGGCCGGTATCCGGCGGAACGGTCTCCAAACGATAAGCGGTGATTCATGGAATGAGGATGTGTCGAAACTCGCATTCACCACAGATCACACGAATGTATACAGATGGATACTGTTATCTGTCAATAGATTAAGTCCGTCCTGTGAAGTTCTGTATCACTCTGTGGTGAGTTATGGCATACCCCCGTTCTGCAGGTCACGCTCCGTAGAGCTCCTCTCCTGTGCCTCTCTGCCTATGCAGCTCTGTGGTGAAACAGGCTTCCGCGACATCTTTTAGGGAGGAACCCTTATGAGAAAACTATTATTGCTCTTATTTTCAGCACTTTTTGTGCAGTCAGCCCAGGCTGAAGATGTGCTGCGCCTGATGACCTACAACGTCCGTAACGCCAATGGTATGGACGGTATATGCAATTATCAGCGTGTAGCCAATGTGATCAACAACGCCCGTCCGGACATCGTTGCCATCCAGGAACTGGACAGCATGACTGCCCGAAGCAACCGGACCGATGTTCTCAAGGAACTGGCGGAACGCACTCAATTGCATCCCTGCTTTGCGCCTGCCATTGATTATGACGGAGGAAAGTATGGCATCGGTATACTTTCGAAAGAGACTCCGCTCCGTGTGCAAACCTTCGCCCTTCCGGGACGTGAAGAGGCACGCACGCTGCTTGTCGCCGAGTTCCCGGAGTATGTCTTTGCGTGTACGCACCTTTCTCTGACCGAAGAGGATCGGATGAAGTCTCTCGAAATCCTGAAATCCGTTGCAGCCGATACCCGGAAACCTTTCTTCCTTGCCGGTGACTTCAACTCGGATGCCGACTCCGGCTTTATCAAAGATTTGAAGAGTACATTCCAGATACTTTCCAACCCGAAGCAGCCCACTTATCCGGCTTCCGAACCGAAGGAGACGCTCGACTACCTGATTGCTCTGAAACAGGAAACGCCTACTTTTGTTGTCAACTCGGCCCGGGTGATCGATGAGCCTCTGGCGTCCGATCATCGTCCTTTGTTGGTAGAAGTACGGATGGCGGTACCCGAGAATCGGATTTGCCGTACCAAACCCTATCTTCAGAATCCCGTAGGAGGTGGAATCACGGTGATGTGGCAGACCAACGTGCTGGCCTATTGCTGGGTGGAGTACGGCACGGACCCTTCCAACCTGAAGCGCGCACGTACCCTTCTGGATGGTCAAGTTGTTTGTGGCAATACTCTTCACAAGATTCGCCTCGATAGTTTGCAGCCCGGACAGAAATATTATTATCGTACCTGTTCGCAGGAGATCCTGCTTTACCAGGCCTACAAAAAGGTGTTTGGCAATACAGCCCGTACAGAACTCAGGGAGTTCACGTTACCCGCAGCCGGTGATGACAGTTTTACGGCTGTGGTGTTCAACGACCTGCATAAACAATCGAAGACGTTTCAGGCATTGTGCGAACAGATAAAGGGGATTGACTATGATTTTGTAGTGTTCAACGGCGATTGTGTAGACGACCCCGCCAATCACGATCAGGCAACAGCCTTTATCAGCGAACTGACCGAAGGCGTAGAGGGTGACCGCGTACCTGTCTTCTTTATGCGCGGCAATCACGAGATCCGGAATGCCTATTCGGTAGGCCTGCACAGCCTGTTCGATTATGTAGGCGATAAGACTTACGGCTCCTTCAACTGGGGAGATACCCGTATCGTAATGCTCGATTGCGGTGAAGATAAGCCGGATGATCATTGGGTATATTACGGACTCAACGATTTTACGAAGCTGCGTAATGACCAGGTAGGATTTTTGAAGCGTGAGCTCGCTTCCAAAGAATTTAAGAAAGCCGCTAAGCGGATTCTGATTCATCACATTCCGCTTTACGGAAACGACTACGAGAATCTGTGTTCCGGGCTTTGGGGTAAACTTCTGGAGAAAGCACCTTTCAATATCAGCCTTAACGCGCACACACATGAATATGCCTATCATCCCAAAGGCAGCCTTGGCAATAACTTCCCGGTGATTATCGGTGGCGGTTATAGCATGAAAAGTGCAACGGTAATGGTGATTGAAAAGAAGAAGGACATACTTAAGGTGAAAGTACTCAATACCAAAGGAGAAGTGTTGTTGGAGCTTACCGTCTGATAACGTCTCCCCCCGAAAAAAATAGCGGGAGAGGATGTGTTTAAATCCTGATGTAGAAAGGGAGAGCTTCTCATTTGAAATTTGCCTGCCCTTATGAACAATGAAAAGAGCCATGTCAAACTCTATTTTTGAGTAATGATATGGCTCTTTTATGTTTATGGATTACAGTCTGTAACTTTTTAGAGTGTTCACTTTAGTTGCGGCACATTCACTTCTTTTATTTAATTATGTATGTAATTCGAGTACAAACCTGCTCCCCTTGGTATAGCTGGTATCCAGTGTCAGGCTGCCGTTCATTTTGGTTGCTATCAGGGCGCAGATGGGTAGTCCTAAACCGTCTCCTTCTGTCAGGTCTTTGATTTCAGTGAAGGGCTTGAACAGGTTCTCTTGTTTCTCAACGGGAATACCCGTACCGGTATCCGATATAATGAATTGGTGCGTATGTGCGCCTCTCTTTTTGAAATCAAGGAATATCTTTCCGCTTTCGGTATATTCCGCAGCGTTCTTCAGCAAGTGAATCAAGATCCGTTCCAGTTGTTCAGGATTGGTCTTGATCTGGAGTTTGGCAGCATTGACTACGGTCGAAACTTCGGGTTGTACAAACTCTTTCACCTTATCCATGGTAGCTTCACAGAAAGTATTTACGTTGATCTCCTTCATTTCATAAGGTTCGGTCAGAGAGTTTTCCAATGTGGAAAGTTCCTGTATATCATTGCTGAACTTCTTCAGGGCTGCTACTTGTCCTTGCATCTGCTGTGCCTGTTGAGGTGCTTTGTCCGACAGCTCGGCGGCAGAAGAGGCGAGTGTATCCAGCGTAGGTTCCATCTGTGCTGAAATATTCTGGATAAACTGTGTCTTCAGTTCATTGTGTTCATTGGCTATCTGTACGCTCTTTTTCAGTTTCCGGTTACCGGCAATGAAACGAAGCAGTACGATGGCCACAAATATCAGACCGGCAATCAGGATTACTACCAGTGTGCACAGCCCGACGATCATATACTGTTTGCCCGAAAGTGTGTCTTCTTTCTCCTGAATGATCTGCTGGCTTTCGTCATACTTGCGTTTCAGTACGTTCAGTTCGTCTTGTGCCGTCATTGCTTTTACCGAATCGGTCCAGACGATGAAGTTCTCGTAAGTGCGGGCCACCAGTGAGGCATTGTTAGATTTACGTCCGATGGCAATCAGTTTTTTATAGCATTCGTTGACCTTATCGTAATTCTTTTGAGCTTTATATTGGTTGATTAATTTCTGAAAGCACGCGTCTCCCTGAGTGTTTTGCCCGAATGTGTAGTAATAACTTGCCTGTGTGTATAGTAGGTTCTCGCTTAATGAATCGTTCTTGGCCAGGCCTACGGTTTCTGCCAACTTATCCAATTGAATTTTAGCCTGCGCCGCATTCTTTAGTCCGATGTACATCTGCAGTCTCTCTTTGGTGATTTGGAAACGTAGCGGGTAAAATTGTTTCTGCTGTTTTTGTTCACCGGCCCAGACTAGCTGATCCATTCCTCTACAGAGGTCGAATGCCTCTTTGTAATAATTTTCACGATGGTACAGAGCTGCTCCCTGAATTCCGCATTCCACGGCTTTCGGATAATTTTCCTGCGTTGCGAAAGCGCCATAGGCCTGGATGAAAAGATAACGCGCCTTAGTGTATTCTTTTTGTTCCAGACTACTCTGCGCTTGTTTCATCAGTTCATTTGCTCTGTTTTGTGTGCCTTGTGCATCGACGATTGTGCTAAAACAAACGAGGATGGTCAGGATTAAAGTCGATATTTTCATGCGATTTGGTTTTAAACAGTGACAAAGTTAAAAAATCTTTGTAGAAACCTCTCATTTCCCCCTCTTATTTTTCATTTCTTCTTTGATTCTTCTTCAAAGAGGAATGGCGGGCATTACCGGTTGGTTGAAGGCGGAGTTGAACATCACATCGGCATTCTCCTGATAAGGGAAGATCCATTTTTCTTCTCCGGCGCGTACGCTGGGCCAGCGTGAGATAGTCTCTTGGGCAGAATAGCCGCGATAGTTGAAGTCCCGGATAATACGGCGCAAAAGTCGGTTGTCCGTCGTTGGGATCCAGTTATGATCGTCCAGCGAGATGGTTGTCAAGGCAGAGACGTATATTTTGAACTTATTTGCTGCCGGGATTTGCGGAGTCAGTTCCGGATTAAGGGCGTGTATTCCCTCAAGAATCAATACCGTATGTTCGTCGATCCGCAATTTATCACCTTTATATTCTTTTTTTCCCAACATAAAGTTATAGCGGGGCAGTTCTACTTCCTCGCCACGCAACAAAGCCTGTAGTTGTGTATTGAATAACTCCAGGTCGAGGGCATACAGGGATTCGTAATCATAATCACCGTTTTCATCCAATGGTGTCTTTTCTCGGTCAACAAAGTAATTGTCCAGGGAGATGGTAAGGTTTCAGCCCGTTTGCCATTAACTGGATACTGAGTCGCTTACTAAAAGTTGTTTTACCAGAAGAGGACGGTCCGGAAATCAACACCAGTTTTACACGAGTCCCGTTTTCTCCGCGGTGGAAAATGCTATCGGCTATTTGTGCTATTTTCTTCTCTTGCAAGAGCTTCAGACACATTAATCAGATCCGGTGGCATAACCCTCATTACAGGCAATATTGAAATCTCCTACATTGTTCAATCCCATGATGTAGTTCCATCGCAGGTGCTCTTTGAAAACATCGAGCATTTTCTCCTGTTTTACCACATCTTCCAGTACAGATGGGTTTTCTTTGTTAGGAATACGCAGCAACAGTCCGTCATAGTATTTAACAAGGTCGAATTAGCGGATATATCCTGTGCTTGGGAACAGACTACCGTAGTAATAGTCAATGGTACCTTCTAAAGTATAATAATAGGTATAGATAGAACCGGAAGATTCGAGTAATTTTACCTTGTCATTCATGCCCCGTTCACTGAATACACGTACGGCTTCAGTTGTGTGACATTCAAAACGGTGGAAAGGGATGTTCCGCTATAATTTCCTGCATACGTTTCTTTATTTGTGACACGTCTTCAAGTGTGACGGGGCGCCCGATCCGCAAATTGCAGAAGTATCCTTTGGATACCGGGTGCTCCACAAAAAGTTTGCCATTCGGAAAGAGTTCGCTGACAGCTTTGTAAAGCACAAAGCAGAGCGAACGCACATAGGTACGCATTCCTGAAGGATCTCTTATGTTCAGGAACTCTACATCCTTATTATTATATACACGGAAATTGAGTCCTTCAGAGCGGTTATTTACTTTAGCACTGACTACCTGATAAGGAAAATTAAGATTAAAGCCATTATAAATATCCAAAAGTGAGCTTCCGATTGGGAAATTCTTTGAAATATTGTTATTTTTGCAACAGATTTGTAACACATGTGTTTCATTATTACTTTTTTAGTGAAACGGTTAAATATACTGAATATAAAGGGAAGACAAGCAACAATTCCTAAATTAATTAAAGATGGAGTATTCTTTTTATGATTTCTTAAAGCTGCTAGGTTCACTGGCGCTATTCCTTTATGGAATGAAAATCATGAGTGAGGGGCTGCAAAAGTTTGCTGGTGACAGACTGCGTAAAATCCTCACAGCGATGACCACCAACCGGGTAACCGGAGTGCTAACCGGTGTTCTTATCACTGCGTTAATTCAATCCTCTTCTGCTACTACTGTTATGGTAGTAAGTTTCGTTAATGCCGGACTCCTTACACTTTCACAATCAATTGGAGTCATTATGGGGGCAAATATCGGTACCACTGTTACTGCATGGATTATATCTGCGTTAGGGTTCAAAGTAGATATTGCTGCTATGGCACTTCCGTTATTGGCTGTTGGCGTACCCTTATTATTTTCAGGAAAGAGTAACCGTAAATCCATTGGAGAATTTATATTCGGTTTCTCTTTTTTGTTTATGGGCCTCTCTCTCTTGAAGACGAATGCTCCTGACTTAAGTAGAAACCCCGAAATGTTGTCTTTTGTTCAGAACTATACTGATATGGGATTTGGTTCTGTTATCTTATTTGTTGTCATCGGTACAGTTCTTACTATGATTGTACAGGCATCGGCTGCAACGATGGCTATTACTTTGATTATGTGTGCCAATGGTTGGATTAGTTTTGGAGTTGGGTGCTGCATTGGTGCTTGGCGAGAATATTGGTACTACCATTACAGCCAACCTGGCTGCACTGACTGCTAATACGCAGGCTAGGAGGGCTGCGCTGGCTCACTTTGTGTTTAATGTTTTTGGTGTGATCTGGGTGCTGATTATTTTCCATCCTTTTATGGTATGTGTCATGGTTTGTAGAACCGTGATTCCAACTAAAGATCCGGCTGTTGCCGTTTCTTTTAAGCTGTCGGCTTTCCATACTTGTTTTAATATCTGCAATGTATTGATATTGATATGGTTCGTGAAGTTTATAGAGCGTACGGTCTGCGCCATTATTCCGCAGAAGGAAGCAGGATGAGGAATATCGTTTGCGCTTTATTACAGGTGGTATGCTTTCTACGGCGGAATTATCTATATTGCAGGCAAGCAAGGAGATCAATCTCTTTTCAGAGCGTACGCATCGTATGTTCGGTATGGTACGCGACCTGTTGCATACCGAGAAGGATGACGACTTCAATAAGCTTTTCAGTCGGATAGAAAAGTACGAAAATATCAGCGACAATATGGAATTGGAGATTGCCAATTACTTGAACCAGGTATCGGAAGGCCGGTTAAGTTCTGAAAGTAAGCTGCAGATCCGGGCCATGCTTCGTGAGGTAACCGAGATTGAAAGTATTGGTGACAGTTGTTATAATCTGGCACGTACCATCAATCGGAAGCGTCAGACCAATCAGGAGTTTACAGAAAAGCAATATGAGCACATTCATTTCATGATGAAGCTGACCGATGATGCTCTTGGGCAGATGATTGTAGTGGTGGAACGTTCGGATCATGCAGGGTATTGATGTGAACAAGTCCTTTAATTTGGAGAACGAAATCAACAATTACCGCAACCAATTGAAGAATCAGAATATCTTTGATGTCAATAACAAGGAATATGATTACCAGATGGGTGTCTATTATATGGATATCATCGCCGAATGTGAAAAGCTGGGTGATTATGTTGTCAATGTAGTGGAAGCCAGCAGCGATATAAAAGAAAAGAAAGCGTCTTAGGACGCTTTCGTTCATCGTTAATGAATCGTTTAGCCATTATACGGTTCGAAATCTTCTTTGCCTACTCCACACAAGGGGCAAACCCAATCTTCGGGAAGGTCTTCGAAAGATGTTCCCGGTTCTATTCCATTTTCAGGGTCGCCCAATTCAGGGTCATAGACATAATCGCATACAGTGCAAATGTACTTTTTCCTTTTTTAAGTTTTCAAATATTTTTTAGGTTTATTCTCTTATAATAACGTTTAAAAGCCCTTTTTTGTTCATTAATTGTTGAATTATAAAAATAGATTGTTTATTTTGTTCTCTATTAAAACAACATTTTATGAAAATGACCGACAAGCTGTTAATGCAATCTGCGGAATGCGGAATCTGGACCGCTGATAAACCGCGACTTCACTGTATTCTACACCAATTACTACGATATTACCGGAGCTGTAAAGCCTGCCGAAACTGGACGGGTGGGAGATATTCTGCGCTGTAACAATGCCTTGTCGGCAGCAGGAGGTTGCGGCACTCACGATTTGTGTGAGCACTGCCCCGTGCGGAATGCCATAGAGAATGCCTTTGTGGTGCAAAAGAACTTCACGGATTTGGCAGCTATTCTGAATCTTAGGGATAGCGAAGGCAGAACTACGGAATGCAATGCTTATGTTTCCGGCGAGTATATGGAGATTGAGGACCGCGACTGCATGGTGATTACCGTGCATGACATTACCCGGCTGAAACAAGTGGAAGCTGAATTGAAACTGGCACGTGAGAAGGCAGAGAATGCCGACCGCTCCAAATCGGTGTTCCTGGCGAATATGAGCCATGAAATCCGTACCCCGCTGAACGCAATTGTCGGATTCTCGGAATTGCTGGCCTCTGCATCGACAGACGAGGAGAAGACACAGTTCCTGGAAATTGTGCAAAGTAACAATGAAATGCTGCAACAGCTGATTGCTGATATTCTGGACCTCTCGAAGATAGAAGCCGGAACATTGGAATTTGTGTTACTCGGATGTGGACATCAACCAGATGATGTCCGATTTGGAACAACAGTTCCGTATGCGGGTGGCTGAGCTGGGTAGTGGAGTGCAGATTGTCCGGGAGGCTTCTGAGAAGGAATATACCATGCATACAGACAGAAACCGGCTTGCACAAGTGGTATCCAATTTTATGACGAATGCCCTGAAGTTCACCCAGGAAGGCAGTATTACCCTCGGATTCAGACCCTATGAGGAAGGTCTCTATTTCTACGTAAAAGACACGGGAACCGGTATTCCCCAGGAAAAGTTGCCACATGTTTTTGAACGTTTCGTCAAGCTGAAGCAGGAAAAGAACGGTACCGGACTGGGACTCTCCATTTGCCAGACCATTGTCCGCAAATTGGGGGGCGAAATAGGCGTGGAATCGGAAGAAGGGGCAGGTTCGACTTTCTGGTTCACATTGCCGTGGGAGCCTGCAACCAGACCGAAACTGGTGAGGGAAAAAGAGAATCAATGACAGTCAATTAATCACTAATCATTATATAGGTATTGTTTTCCCGGATTATTATTGTATTTTTGCGTTCCAAAATTAAACCTAAAGACTTGCATGACTGCAATAAAGGATGATTATTATCATGTCGGACTGACCGACGAACAAGTGCGGAAGAGCCGCGACGAACATGGAGTAAATTTATTGACGCCTCCTAAACGGCCTTCCTTATGGAAATTGTATCTGGAGAAGTTTGAGGACCCCGTAGTAAGGGTATTGCTGGTTGCCGCTCTGTTTTCTTTGATTATTTCCATTGTAGAGAATGAATATGCCGAGACTATCGGCATTATAGTAGCCATTCTGCTGGCTACCGGTATCGGTTTCTTCTTTGAGTATGATGCCGGAAAGAAGTTTGACCTGCTGAATGCAGTGAACGAAGAAACTTTGGTGAAAGTAATTCGTAACGGACATGTGCAGGAGATTCCCCGTAAAGATGTAGTGGTGGGTGATATAGTGGTGCTGGAAACCGGTGAAGAGGTTCCGGCGGACGGTGAATTGCTGGAAGCCATTTCCCTGCAAGTGAACGAATCGAATCTGACCGGTGAGCCGGTAGTGGCGAAAACTACCGTGGAAGCTGACTTTGACGAAGAGGCTACGTATGCTTCCAACCGCATTTTGCGCGGTACAACGGTGGTGGACGGACATGGCACCATGCGTGTGGAGGCTGTGGGCGATGCTACGGAAATCGGTAAAGTGGCACGTCAAAGTACCGAACAGAATACGGAACCTACTCCGCTGAATATTCAGTTGACCAAATTGGCCAATCTGATTGGAAAGATTGGCTTTTCCGTAGCGGGTCTGGCTTTTCTCATTTTCTTTGTAAAGGATGTGGTACTGGTTTATGACTTTTCTTCATTTCATACCTTCCGTGATTGGCTGCCGGCCTTGCAGGCTACTTTGCAATACTTTATGATGGCAGTTACCCTGATTGTGGTGGCTGTGCCCGAAGGCTTGCCGATGAGCGTGACACTCAGTCTGGCGTTGAATATGCGCCGCATGCTCTCCACCAACAACCTGGTGCGCAAGATGCATGCATGCGAGACGATGGGAGCCATTACAGTGATTTGTACCGACAAGACCGGTACATTGACCCAAAATCTGATGCAGGTGCATGAACCCAATTTCTATGGTTTGAAGAATAACGGGCAGCTGGGGAATGATGACCTCAGCAAGCTGGTAATGGAAGGTATCAGTGCTAACTCCACTGCTTTCCTGGAAGAAGAGGTGACTGGCGAGAAGCCGAAAGGGGTGGGTAACCCCACGGAGGTGGCACTGCTGCTTTGGCTGAACAGCCAAGGATGCGACTATCTGGCGCTGCGTGAGAAAGCTACGGTTATCGACCAGCTGACTTTCTCTACGGAAAGGAAATTCATGGCTACCCTGGTGCAATCCCCCCTGATTGGGAAGAAGGTGCTGTATGTGAAGGGAGCTCCCGAGATTGTTTTGGGTAAATGCAAGGATGTCATGTTGGACGGCAAGCGTGTGGATGCGGTGGAATACCGTTCTACAGTGGAGGCTCAGTTGCTCAACTACCAGAATATGGCTATGCGTACACTTGGCTTTGCATTCAAGATTGTGGATGATGCGGAAGCGTCTGATTGTGTGTCATTGGTTGCTGAAAATGACTTGTCGTTCCTCGGTGTGGTTGCCATCAGTGACCCTATCCGTCCGGATGTGCCTGCGGCCGTCGCCAAATGCCAGTCGGCAGGCATCGGCGTGAAGATTGTGACGGGAGATACGCCGGGTACAGCTACCGAGATAGCACGTCAGATTGGTCTGTGGAAACCGGAGGATACGGAAAAGAACCGCATTACGGGAGCTGCATTTGCCGAATTGACGGATGAGGAGGCATTGGACCGTGTGATGGACTTGAAGATAATGTCGCGTGCACGCCCCACAGACAAACAGCGTTGTCTTTTATGAACAGGATATAAAAACTCCGTTTCCTTTGCGTGCTCTGTCGTGTATAAGCTTTCAAAAACAGAATAGAGATGAAAAGAAAAGGAATTAAAAACCTTATTTTTGATTTTGGTGGTGTATTGATTAATCTCGACCGTCAGCGTTGTATAGAAAACTTCCGGAAGTTGGGATTAGAGAAGGTGGACGAATTGTTAGGCATGTATTCTCAGCAGGGAATCTTTATGCAACATGAGAAAGGGTTGATCTCGTCAGCCCAGTTTCGTGATAGTATCCGCGGGCAGATAACCCAGGAGGTGACGGATGAGCAAATTGATGCTGCTTGGAATAGTTTCTTGGTGGATATCCCACGTTTTAAGCTTGATATGTTATTGAAACTCCGCGAGAAATATGTGGTATATCTGTTGAGCAATACCAACGAGATCCATTGGAAGTGGGCATGTGAGCATGCGTTTCCGTATCGGGGCTTCCGTGTAGAAGACTATTTTGAAAAGATGTACCTCTCGTATGAAATGAAAATGGTAAAGCCCGCTGAAGAGATTTTCCGGGGAGTGCTTGATGATGCAAACCTCGATTCGCGCGAAACTTTTTTCATAGATGACTCCGAAGCCAACTGCCAGGGCGCCCAGGCATTGGGTATCTCTACCTATACAGTGAAACCCGGTGAAGACTGGAGGCCGCTTTTTGCCGAGAATTAAAATAAATAGGAGAAACAGCATGCAGATAATCCGTAATATACCGGGAGTTCTACCCGAACCATGTGTTGCCACCATCGGTTTCTTCGATGGAGTACATATGGGGCATCGCTTTCTGATAGAACAAGTCAGAGAGTTGGCTGCGGCTCGTGGATTGCGTTCTGCACTGATTACTTTTCCCATTCATCCTCGTAAGGTGATGAATGCAGACTATCGTCCGGAGTTATTGACCACTTCGGAAGAGAAACTGGCGCTGCTTGAAGAAACGGGCGTGGATTATTGCTTTATGCTTGATTTTACACGTGAAGTATCACATCTGACTGCCCATGAATTTATGTCCGATATCCTGAGAGACCGTTATCGGGTGCAGACACTTGTCATCGGATATGACCACCGCTTCGGACACAATCGTAGTGAAGGCTTTGAGGATTATTGCCGTTATGGCTCTGAAATGGGAATAGAGGTGATTCGTGCTCGTGCCTGTGTGTGTGATGATCTTCATATAAGCTCTTCTGTCATTCGTAAGATGTTGCATCAGGGCGAAGTAGATCGGGCTGCACGTTGTCTGGGTTACGACTATTTTCTGGATGGTACGGTGGTGAGCGGTTATCAGGTAGGAAGGAAAATCGGATTCCCTACGGCCAATCTCAGTGTAGACGATCCTGATAAGTTGGTTCCTGCCGATGGTGTCTATGCAGTTCATGTCACGTTCGACGGGTATACTTATAATGGTATGCTCAATATCGGTACTCGTCCCACGATAGGGAATGGTCCCGAACGTTCGATAGAAGTGAATATCCTCCATTTTCATTCCGATATTTACGATAAATTTATCCGCCTCTCTTTTGTAAAATATCTCCGTCCGGAGCTGAAGTTCGATGGGATTGAAGGATTGATAGCGCAGCTTCATCAGGATGCAGCCGATGTGGAAGCGCTTTTGGGGAAAATACAAAATGTCAATTGACATTTTGTATTTTTTGTTTGCCACTGAGTGAGTTATATTCGGCCCGTTATCTTCCGGCTCTTAAATAGGAGCTTATTTTGTGAATTCGGTTTTTCAGATAGTCATCCTGATTGCGGATAATACATGTCTCTTGTTCTGTTTTGAGCCTGTTCTGTGTTCTTTAATTTGCAGAATATTCTGTTTTAAGGTGCAAATCGTTATTTCCTCCCCGATCATTCTATGCGTGCTGAAAAATGATTGCAGGCATGCAAATGTCCTCTTTTGTCTCTCTTCCGGCTTCATACAGGTGAAGTTTTGAACTAATGAAGCTTTTGTTTTAACCCAATGATGTCTTTCTTTTAATGGTATGTGACCTCTCTTCTAAAGATATCATGCATATTTATTGGAAATCTTCGGTCGATGTTGCATCTTATTGCATGTTATATGCGTCTTGTATGCATTTTCTTCTTCCTGTTTGATGATTTGTGTTTTAGTGCGTGTCAGTAGATTAGGATGAATAGTGGCAGAGTGACGTCTAAAGGCGTAATACACTATCAAATGGATATACCCTCCCTGACGCTGGTTCTTTGAGGCTTCTTTATATCAGCGTTTATCCTCTACAAATATTGAAAAACATTTTATATTTATTGTTTATCGATAAATAATTATCGAATTACTTGTTTAGATGAAAATTAATATGAATCTTTGCATATCGAAAAACGATAAATTATTATTGAATAACATAACGAATCTTCAAAGTAAGTTTTATGAGAAAGTCATTGATGAGCATTACGATGTTGGTAGTATCCATCTCCATGTTAGCTTTGTTTGTATGTAGTTCAGTTTTGCATGGTCACCATACAAATAGCTCTTCTACCGAAGCAGTAGTCAATTAAAACCGTTATCTTTGTACATATTTAAAACAAAAGACTGAATGAAAACGGCGATCAAATTAATTCTGATTTATCTGGGAATCCAACTTGTTTGCGGTGGGCTGATCGGTATTCCTTTTACTATCATTGCCCGTATGAATGGTGGGAGCGTAGATGCCACCCGGGTTTCGGAGTTGACATTGGCTCCTTCGATGCTGCTTTCCATGGCAGTGATGTTTTTTTATTTATGGAAAGCACACTATATACCCAAAGACAAGACAAGTTGGTCATTCATTTCATTTCCATTTCTGATCATAACGTTTCTGATAGGCTTGTCGATGACTGTCCTGATGGATATGTTGACTGCCGTCTTATCTTGGGTACCTGATATTCTGGAACAGCAGTTCGACGCTCTCCAGTCCGGTTGGTTAGGCATTGTGGCCATTACTTTGTTGGGGCCGATTCTTGAGGAACTTCTGTTCCGTGGTGGTGCCACTAAGGCATTGCTTGAACGCTATTCTCCCCGGAAAGCCATCTTCCTTTCGGCACTGCTTTTCGGAGTATTTCATTTGAATCCGGCTCAGATAGTTGCAGCCTTCTTTGGAGGCCTTTTGCTGGCATGGGTTTATTATCGGACACGAAGTCTGATTCCTTGTATCCTGATACACATTGTGAACAACAGTATTTCTGTCATGCTGAGTCTGACCTATCCCGATGCAGATACAATCAGGGATGTGACGGGTACGACTCCTATTATCTATTGATAGCAGTGGCGGCTATGGTGTTCGTAGGCTGTTTTCTTCGGATAAAGCAGGTTACGGTTCCGGGAACGTGGCGGAAAGATGAATGAAAATAAACGATAAAGATTGAATAATAAGTCATAATATGAAAAGAAGATTGAACATACTATGTTTACTGGTTTTTCTGGTATTCTGTTATTCGGTGTTTAATATGGGGCGTGATTTCGGTCATGGCTTTTCCGAAGGGATGAAGATAAGTCATTCCGGTAATCAAAGTGTAGAGCAGGCTATCAACTTTCGGATTGCCACACTGATGCCCAAGGATTTTTCGTCCTTTAAAGATTCTGTCTATAATGAAAAGACCGGCTCTTATGTCCCCGTTGCCTATACACAGATGGTTACGAATGTAAAAGTCGACAGGAGTACCTGGATGATGGTTGCCCAGGTGATTTCCGGGCTTCTGGCTGTTTTTGCCATCATTGCGTCAACAGTGCTTTTTATTCAGCTGATTGTAGCTATCAATAAATCGGATATTTTTAATTGGAAGAATGTCCGTCGGTTGCGATGGTTGGGAGTCGCCTTGTTGCTGAACTTTATTAGTGAGGCAGTGCCGGCCCTGATGAATGATTATGAGTTGTCTTCAGTCTTCTCGTTGTCCGGATATTCTATGGAGACAAGCATAGATTCTGTGATGCTGGTCATTCTGGGACTGGTTTCACTAATTGTAGGCGAGGTATTCGCAATAGGATTGAAGATGAAAGAAGAACAAGATCTTACTATCTGAATCCGAATATTGAAAAATTAATAGAATTATGGCTATAATAGTAAACCTTGACATTATGATGGCCCGAAGAAAAATATCTTTGGGGAGAACTGGCGGAGAAGATTGACATTACGCCTGCCAATCTTTCTATTCTGAAAACGGGAAAGGCCAAAGCGATTCGTTTCTCTACCCTTGAGGCGATCTGTAGAGTGCTAGATTGCCAGCCGGGGGATATACTGGAGTATCAGGTGGATGAAGAAGATGGAGGTACGTCATAATTCACCACAGATTACGCAGATATTAACACAGGATGATTTTAATCTGCTGATAACCAGTAATATCTATCTGTGTAAATCAGTGTGATCTGTGGTGAATACGAGTCCTGACACATCCTTATCTGGAGATTTAGCCTTTGGCCTCTTTGGCTTTGAATGCGAGTGCATACATCCGCATTTGTTTCACCATCGACAACAATCCGTTGCTACGAGTGGGGGATAGGTGGTCCTTCAGACCGATTTTGTCAATAAAGTAGAGTTCCGAATTAAGAATCTCGTCGGGGGTATGTCCTGATACGACTTTAATCAACAGTGCTATGATGCCTTTCACGATCAGTGCATCGCTTTCTGCTTTAAAGATAATTTTCCCGTCTACTTCGTCTGCCTGAAGCCATACACGGCTTTGGCAACCTTCAATCAGATTTTGTTCCGTCTTGTATTTTTCGTCGAGCGGTTCCTGCTCGTTTCCTAAGTCGATAAGTAACTGGTAGCGATCCATCCAGTCATCAAAGTCGCTGAATTCAGCAACGACTTCGTCTTGTAATTCGTTGATTGACATGATAAATAATTATTTCTCGTTATAAATAACTTCCAGTACCGTTTGTCCCACAGCTTTGAGTGTAGAGCGGTCGATGGCATCCATATTGTCATTCACGGTGTGCCAGGTCGGTCCGAAGCTGGACAGTTCACAATTTTCGTCGTTTGGAATGATGTCGATAGTCGGGATACCTGCCAAGCGATTGATAAACAGATGATCGTCAGTGATCTGACCGCCTACTTCGTTAATAAAGTAACGTCCGTATCCGGCGTCGTTAGCCTTTTTCCATACCTTCTTGTTGATACCTTTGGCATATTTCTCGGAATATACTTCTTTAAAGAAAGTAGCATCTTTGCCGCCCACCATATCGAGTAAAATTCCGAAGCGGGCATTATAGCCATCTACGTGCGGGGTTCGTGCCCAATATTGTGCGCCGAGACACCACTGGTCTTCCCGATGTTCGCCTGTATAAAACTGAGGTGCTCCGTAATCTTCCGCATCCAGAAAGATGATGTCGATTCCCAGTTCCGGTTGCTGTTGATTGATCTGGCGGGCAATTTCGAGTAATACACCCACTCCGCTTGCTCCATCATTGGCGCCCAGTATCGGTGTGTGATGATTCTTTTCATTCGGATCATTGTCGGCCCATGGACGGGTATCCCAATGCGCAAAGAGTGCGATGCGTTTTTTGCTTTCGGGCTTAAAAGATCCTATGATGTTGCGTGCTTTCAGCAGTGTACCGTCGTATGCGGGTAATTCAGCGTTTTGGCTGATCACTTTGGCTCCATGTTCGGCCAGTTTGGCGGCCAGGTAGTCTCCACAGGCAACATGACCTTTAGAATTTGGTGTGCGCGGTCCGAAATCGACTTGCGCCTGTATGTACTTGTAAGCACTGTCTGCGTCAAATTGGGGCACTTGGACAATTACCTTTTTATCGGTGATGTCGGTCGAAGTGGTCTTGCTGCCGTTTGTTCCGCAGGAGAAAGCAGAAAACAGGATGAAAGCTGACAGTATGAACATAGAGTTTCTTTTCATAATTATGCTTTTGGAGTTTAAAGCCTCAAAATTAATGATTTTCACTGTAGGGTGAGTCAGATAGGAGGGTTTATTAACAATTCCACTCCTTTCTTTCCGGATACGAACTCCACTTCCGCACCGTTGATTAGTGGTAGGTTCTCTGTCACATGTCCCACCGGAAAGTCATAACATATGGGGAAGTCATACTCCTTCACCAAGGCATCCAGTGTGCTGTAAAGGTCCTTTTTCAGTGAATAGTCTTCTTTGTATTCGGTAAATTGTCCGATGATAAGTCCGGATAACTTTTCAAGTACGCCTCCCAATTTCAGGTTATACATCATGCGTTCGATGGCATAAGGACGCTCGCCCACATCCTCGATGAAGAGGATCGTACCTTCGGGAGGAATATCGTATGGTGTTCCGCGGAGACCGTGGAACACAGCCATGTTGCCGCCTCGCAGGATGCCTTTGGCCTGTCCCAGATGATTCAACTTATGGCGGCGGCATTTATATCCGGGCAGTTTACCGAGAAGAATGTCGCGGAGATATAATGAACATGGATCCTCCTCTCCTGTTACAGCGAGATGGCGTGCCATGGGAGCATGGAGTGAGGCAAAACCATTGTATTGAAATAAGTTGTGGAGCGCAGTGATGTCACTAAACCCGATCAGCCATTTCGGGTGGTTACGAAAGCGTGTGAAGTCCAGCTTATCCAGCAAGTGAACCGCTCCGTAACCACCACGGCTGCACAAGATGGCCTTAATTTCTTCATCGTCCATGGCTGCCTGAAAATCTTTGAGGCGCTGATGGGTGGCACCGGCATACGAGCCCCATGAACTTCGGACATGATCTCCCATGACAGGAGTAAGTCCCCAGGAGCTGAGACGCGTCTTGGCACCTTTCAGGAATATACTGTCTATTTTGCTTGAAGGCGATACGATGGCTACTTTATCGCCTTCGTGCAGAAATGGGGGAAATTGTAAGTTCATTTAATAAAGTGATTTAATAAGCTGATATCTGATTTGTCTTTAACGCTTGTAGGGTAAAAAGGTTCTATTTCTCTTTCTGATAGAATCTTACCCAATCTACATACATCTCCACCGGAAGTTCTTTCGGGTCTACAGCCCCTACCCACGAGCCACCCAACTGCATGTCGATCAGTAGATAGAAAGGCTGGTCGAAAGGAAACTGCCCTTCTTTGTCTGTTTCGATGCGGGGATAGGTGAAAGTATGTGTATCATTGATATAGAATGCAATGCTGTCCGGATACATTTCTACTGAATATACATTGTAGTCGTCGGGATTGATCGCACCTACGGAGTGTGATAACGGATTGTCTTTGATACCCAGATTGTGCGTATAATTGGTATGTATAGTCTGATAAGCGATTGTATCGTGATTCAGACGTTCCATGATATCGATTTCTCCACCCATCGGCCAGGGAGCATCTATCGGGAGCATCCAGATGGCTGGCCACTCACCACGTGCACCGTTCAGTTTGGCGCGTATTTCGAGGCGTCCGTTGCTGAATGCTTTTTTCCCTTTGGTGTAGATTCCTCCGGTCAGATAGGGTGCTGTATCATTGGGCTGGCTGTAATTGATGATGCCTCGCAGCACCATATTGCCGTCACGCATGTCGAAACAGGAATCAAAGTCGGTCATATAGTTATTCCAGTCTGATTTGCCACGTGGTATTTTACTCCAGACCTGTGGATCAAAGCCTGTTTTCTGGTCGAAATTATCTTCCCAAACCAATTTCCACTGGTCGGATGAATGACGTTGGCACGATGAAAAGCCTGAACTGATACACAACAGGCAGAAAAGAGCGAGAAATGTTTTTGTTTTCATGGTTCTGTTTGATTATAGGAGTTTAACAGGACACAAATTTACATTAAAAAACGAAATTACCTGCATCCGTAGAAATGAAAGCGTTGTATTATATCAAAATGTTACTCGGTTTGTCTATTTTTTCAGTATTCCATGATGTACTTCTCGATCCTTTTTCTGATATTTGCTAAAAATCTAACGTTATGGAACCTATTAGAAACTTTGACCAACTGACAGCCCATCTCAAAACCTTAAACCGACGGAAACGGATTGCCGTTGTCTGTGCCAACGATCCGAATACAGAATATGCCATTGCCCGTGCACTCGACGAAGAGATTGCGGAATTCCTGATGATTGGTGACTCGGCCATCCTGCAAAAGTATCCCAGTCTGCAGAAGTACCCGGAATATGTGAAGACCCTCCACATTGAAGATCCCGATGAGGCAGCGCGTGAAGCTGTTCGTATTGTTCGGGAAGGGGGAGCCGATATTCTGATGAAGGGTATTATCAATACGGATAATCTGCTTCATGCCATTCTCGACAAGGAAAAGGGACTGCTGCCCAAAGGAAAGATTCTGACACATCTGGCTGTCATGCAGATTCCGACGTATGATAAATTATTGTTCTTCTCAGATGCCGCTGTTATTCCTCGTCCCACTTTGCAACAACGCATTGAGATGATATGGTATGCCATCTGTACTTGCCGGCGGTTTGGGATAGAACAACCCCGTATCTCTTTGATCCATTGTACGGAGAAGGTAAGTGCCAAGTTTCCCCATTCGCTCGATTATGTTAATATTGTGGAGTTGGCCGAAGCCGGAGAGTTTGGTAATGTGATTATCGATGGTCCGTTGGATGTACGCACCTCTTGCGAGCAGGCCAGCGGGGATATTAAAGGAATTGTATCGCCCATCAACGGACAGGCCGATGTATTGATATTCCCCAATATCGAGTCGGGCAATGCTTTCTATAAATCTGTTTCGTTGTTTGCCAAAGCCGATATGGCAGGGTTGCTGCAAGGCCCCATTTGCCCGGTGGTGTTACCGTCACGCAGTGATTCCGGACTTTCCAAGTATTATAGTATTGCGATGGCGTGTCTGACAGCTTCTACCCGGTCGGCAGAGAGAGGGAGATGCTCCGAATGATGATCATAATTAAACTAAGAATATGGATAAACTGAATATAAATTCTACTCCGTCTTCTGTGAAGAATGGACGGGGGGAAAGGCTCCTTGTTATCAATCCCGGTTCCACTTCAACAAAGATCGCTGTTTATGAAAATGAAACTCCTTTGTTGGTACGCAACATTCGCCATACGGTGGAAGAGTTGTCTGCCTTCCCCGGGTGATCGATCAGTTCGAATTTCGTAAATCGCTTGTTCTCCGAGAGTTGGAGGTAAACGATATTCCTTTCCGGTTCGATGCTGTCATTGGACGCGGAGGCTTGGTGAAGCCTATTCCCGGTGGAGTTTATGAGGTTAACGAAGCCATGAAGCGGGATACCCTTCACGCTATGCGTACACATGCCTGCAATCTGGGAGGTTTGATAGCCGATGAATTGGCCGCAGCTTTACCCGGATGCCGGGCGTTTATTGCAGATCCGGGTGTGGTGGACGAACTGGAAGAGGTTGCCCGTATTACCGGTTCGCCTTTGATGCCGCGTATCACTATCTGGCATGCACTGAATCAGAAAGCTATTGCCCGTCGTTATGCTGCCGAACATGGCACTCGTTATGAAGATCTTGATTTGATCGTCTGCCATTTGGGAGGAGGCATTTCCGTTGCAGTCCATCGTCATGGGCGTGCAGTCGATGCCAATAATGCATTGGATGGCGAAGGGCCTTTCTCACCCGAAAGAGCCGGAACTCTTCCTGCCGGACAACTGATAGACCTTTGTTTCAGCGGGAAATTCACCAAAGATGAATTGAAGAAACGAATTTCGGGTCGTGCCGGGCTTACCGCCCATTTGGGAACTACTGATATTCCTGCCATTATTCAGTTCATTGAGGCAGGTGATGACCATGCCCGGTTGGTGCTCGATGCCATGATCTACAATGTGGCCAAAAGTATCGGTGCTGCCTCTACTGTTTTATGTGGAAAGGTAGACGCCATCCTGCTGACCGGAGGCATTGCCTATTCCGATTATGTAATTTCCCGTTTAAGGGAACGTATCTCTTTCCTTGCTCCCGTTTTCGTGTATCCGGGAGAAGATGAGATGGAGGCTTTGGCATTGAATGCTTTGGGGGCTTTAAGGGGAGAACTTCCGGTACAGGTCTATCAGTGATTGCAGGCCTGGTTGCATTGCCGCATTGTGCAGGGGTGCACGGCACCTTGTGCAGAACTGCACAAGATATCGATGCACCCCTGCATAAGGGAAGCGATGCGGTATGATTTATGCTGTCGGGTCGTCCACAATATCTCCGTCGCCCTCGGTTGTATTGCCTATTACGATGGTTTGGCTGATGACATGTGGTGTCTTCAGTTGCCGGTTGCCACTGGTATATTGTGTGGTCAGTCGCAGTTTGTATATTCCGTCTGTCAGGTCTGCCGGTAGGAGTACCAGTACTTCCGAAGGGTTGTTTACTGCTATCATATCCATCGGTAGCTTCGTTTCCGTGCCTTTTTCATCAATCAAGACGATACCTACGGCAGGATCTGTACCTGCTACTTTGATGTTCTTGCCTTGTAAGCGATAGTTACGTCCTGCAGTTGCACTACCATCCGTAGCACGGGTAGCGGCGTCTTCACCGCCGATGAAGTAGGCCGGGTCACCTTTGGCTCCCAGAATTTTCACGCCGGTCCGTGCGATAGCTTCACGTAAATCCTTATCCTGATTGAAAGAAACATAGATAGAATTTCTCTCAGGATTCCATACTCCACCGTCTATAACACCGCGAAACTGTGGTACGGCACGAAAAAGCCCCGTATTGACAGAGTATCCGTTCAGTACCAATTCCGATACGGTACGCTGAAAGAGGTCGACGGCATGCTTTAAAGTCTCTGCCCGCAAGCCGGTATCTTCTTTCTTCATTTCATCCAGTACATCGGACAGCGTCAGGTTTCCGGCGCTTTCCAATACCAGGATTTTGTCTTCTTTGTTGTCGGTGGTTACGGTATTGTCCGCAAGCCAGCCTTTAAGTTCTGTTTTCATGATTTGTTAAGTTTAAAAGTGAATATTATTGTTTGGTACCTTTTACGCAACGGACAGAGTTTCCAGCAGATGTGCTGGCTCCGTCATGCACACGAATAAACCCCGGGTCAATATCTAACACCCAGCCTGCTGTTTCAGACTGATAAGGGCCGAAAGTACCGGGCCAGGTTGTTGCGGATGTTCCTGCACCAGAGTCACGCCAACCGGCCAATTGCATAAATACTCCCTTTGTTGAGTTCAAAAACCACATTCCATTTGCACCTCCAATAGTTACTTTGGAGTTTACATTACAGCATCTTGCAAATTTTGTCCATTCGTTTTTTGTTGGCAGTCGCCACCCTGAACCATACGTGGTAGGGTTAAGTCTCGTACATGGATCTATATTGTTTCCATTATAATCTTTATGCCATTGATAAAAATATCCGTATTCTGAATTGGTTCCCCACACATAATTATTACTCGCTCCTGTACTTTTCAGATTCCCGTCCGCCCATACCAATTTGGCCAGGTCTTTCTTATCCTGAGCCGTACACCCGTTACCTGTAAGGTTTATATCACTCTCCAACACATTGATTCCGGGTCCCTTTTTAAACTGTATTTTTAGTGTATAGCTTTTCCCTTCCTTCAACTGTACGCTTTGGGTGGACGTGATTTCGGTGTTGTTGTTCACAATCCGTCCGCCTACCGTCAGTGTATTGAAATGCACTGTTATCGTTCTGGCCCCTGCAAACGGAACCATGCGTATGGTTGTACTTAGGGTCGTGCTCGGACTGAATGCCGCCGTATTATTCGTGTTGGCGGCCACCACATTGGTCGAAGGGCCGATCTTCCATGATGTGGAGTTTCCCCTTGCTTTACATATACACCCGTGCAATTGGTGATCGTATTGCTTGGAAATCCGGTAGGACTGATGGTAATTGTCAGTTTGCACAACTTCTGATTGAAACTCACCGGAAGATTGTGGCTGAGGCTATTTACATTCGTTATATCTCCGGAATCGAAGGTCATGAAGTCCTTGCTCATGTGAGGGATAGACACTGTGCTGCTGTTGTAGGCATACGTGGAAGGCATAGTTCCCAAGTCGGCAGCTGTAGTGGTATTAAAGGAGTAACCCACCACACGTATCGTTCCGGAGCGTGTCAGCAGTCTCCCTTGTTTGAGTACAGGAGTGCCCGTACCATTGGAGGTGTAATCGGCAGCCGACTGGAAGACATAGTCACTTCCGGACTTCCGGAAAACAATCAGCCGGAAATAGACTCCCGCAGGCACTGTTGCACGGGTACTTACACGGGGCAGGGTATCTTCCGTCAGTTCCATCGAGGCTATCCGGGGACCTTCGTAGTCCGGTTGCTCTCCTGTGCGTGTAGGTGAGAAAGCTTTTACCCCCACCCATTCGGCGATCAGGGGAGAGTGGCTACGGGTCGAAGCGTCGTTAAAAGAGGAAGAATGATAGTCGTTGTCACCTGTCAGACTGATATGGATAGGAATTAACTCGTCGGCAGTATCCCCGCTGTCAGTAGACAGGGGGAGTCATTCTGTCATCTTCCGTACATCCTGCTATCGAAAGGCAAAAACACAGCCATAAGGCTTTACCGAGACATTCTCGCATAATAAAAGTTCTATTCATATACTAAGATATTAAAGTGAATAATCGTATCAAAGATGCATTGCGGACCTATACATCTTCGTATAAGTCCGGAAAGACTGTTTGATACCACTTTTATTATGCGTAAGTTTGTGTATTACAATCAGATATAACGGTCTTGAATACACAATTGTGTTTCAAAAAACGTACGTCTTTTGAAACACCATTTTTACTCTCCGCACTAAATGCAAGGAGGATAGATAAATGACTGATAATTAAAACGATGTAGAAAAATTTGCACAGATAAAAAAAGCGCCTTATCTTTGTTGCATCAGACGTACGTCTTTTGAAACATGATTCTTATAACATAAGATATTTATTATTAGAGAAGTGAACTTTTCTTTTGTTTGAGTTTTATACTTGCTTTTTGGACGGTTACTATCAGAGTATGTGTGGTTGCTAATATCGAAAGACTTGGTGTATCCAGGGTATGGCAATGCTTGCAAAGTTGGTTCATAATAGATTCCTGACGAGTTGTACTGACTATCTAATAGTAGGGGATTTCTTTTAGACTTCTCCCTCGATTGAGGTGTTCGGAATTTTTTGGAGAAATGATTAAAATATAAATAAGGCAACTGATTCGAAATGAATTAGTTGCCTTGTATTTTGTAATTTACGGAATATCTCCGAAAAAAATAGGCAGTAGGTTATCAGCACTGTTTCTGTCTTTGTTTTTTTACTCTTCTTTTATTTAAGGGGAATATTATAGTTTAGGTCCTTTGACACAACGAGTTGTGTATGCCATTTTCTTTGGTGTGCTATTGACATCAGTTTTACCTTCACCGGGAGATATATCCAATCTATAACAATCATTAGTATTAATTGATTCATCTGTAAAATATTGACCAAACGTTCCAGGCCAGTCTTCTGCCGTTGTTCCCGAGTTATTATTACGCCAGCCACCTAACGGTAAAAAAATACCGGTTGTGGCATTTAGGAACCACACACCATTCACTCCATTAGAGACCTTTTTTACATTATTGCATCTTCCCAATCTTTCTAATTCATTGCGTGTAGGCAGCCGCCAACCACTACCATAAGTTGTGGGATTTAGTCTGGCACATGGATCGATGTTGTTTCCATTATAGTCTTTTTTCCATTGGTAATAGTAGCCATATTCTTTGTTGGTTGCCCATACATAATTGTTGCTTGCACCGGTACTTTTTAAATTGCCGTCGGCAAATACCAATTTTGATAACTTTTGCTTATCATCATTGGTACATGCTTTTTTCGGATTGCTCAGATTGATGCTACCTGCCGGAACATTTATTCCGGGACTTCTCTTAAACTGGATTTTCATTGTATAGCTCATTCCCTCTTTCAATTGGACACTCTGAGTTGAAGCAATATCGATATTATCCGCATTATTAGCAATTAGATTTCCTACTGTCAGCTTGTTGAAGTGTACTGTTATTGTCCGGGAACTTGCGAAAGGAACCATGTGTATCGTAGTGGTCTGGTTCGTGTTTGGGTTGAATGAAGCTGTGTTGCTGGTATTAGCAGCCACTGCCGAACTGCCAATTACCCACGAGGTTGAATTACCTCCCTGCTTTACGTATACCCCTGTACACCCGCTGATGGTATTACTTGTGAAGCCGGTTACACTAATGCTTATTGTCAGTTTACACAGTTTCTGTTTGAATGTTACCGGAAGATTGTAATTAAGACTGTTCACATTGGCTATGTCTCCTGAATCATAAGTCATAAAGTCATTATTCATGTTGGGGATATCTATCTTGGTGGTATTATATGTATATGATGCGGGGATATCCCCCAATGCCGCAGTTGTATTGAATGAGTATCCGATGACCCGGATCGTTCCTGAGCGTGTGAGTAATTTTCCTTTCTTCAGTACAGGTGAAGAAGCACCATTTGAGGTATAGTCTGCAGCCGATTGGAACACATAGTTATTCCCTGACTTTCGGAACACGATCAGACGAAAGTAAACACCTGTAGACAGAGTGTTTGCACGGGTAGTTAGGGTGGAAGGAGTATTTTCTGTCAGTTCCATAGATGCGATTCTGGGGCCATTATATTCCGGAGATTCTTTTGTACGGGTACGGCTTAGAGTTTGTACTCCTGCCCATTCGGCAATCAGAGGAGCATTGTAACGAGGAGCCATGTCGTTTTCCGGAGTATAGGAATTGTACTCTCCATTTTCAGCCATACTGATTTTAATAGGGATTACAGTACCGGAATCATAACCTTTTTCCGGAAAAAATGGATACTTTTCTTCTTGCGTGCATCCGCTCAACCAAAGGCTGGATGCCGTCATTACTCCGATCCATAGGAGGTGTGTCCGCATAATCAAAAGTTTGTTCATTCTAAATTTATTTAATGAATAATCAGATCAAAATCTCTTGCCCGACTTATACATAAGGGTATAAGTCGGTAAAGACTGTTTGATACAACTTTTATTATGCGTAAGTTTGTGTATTCAATCAGATATAACTGTCTTGAATACACAGGTGGTGTTTCAAAAGACGTTCGTCTTTTGCAACAAAACAGGATTCTTGCTTACTTGTACAAAATGCAAAGGGAATAGATAAATGACTGATAATTAAAACGATGCGAAAAGATTTGCACAAGTAAAAAAAGCATCTTATCTTTGTTGCATCAGACGAACGTCTTTTGAAACATCTTGTGACGATTAATATGCTTATTGCTAATCTGTTATAGATCATGATCTGGATTCTTCATTCTTTGCTATTTTGATTCTGTTTTTAATAAAAAAGGGGACAAAGTCCCCCTCGACTTTGCCCCTTCCCAATCTTTTCCCCGCAACTAATACGAAGAAAACCCACTAATTAAAATTTATACCTTTGTGTGTCAGAAATTTCTTCCGGTGTCCCACCACAGGCGAGTGCCGCAGTTGTCGATTCCGCCCAATGCATTTACCAATTGGGTATATTGCTCGGGATTGGTCGTTTTGATACCTACGAAGAAGTTCAGTCGACGTGGTCCGAGGTTGGTATCTACCGTACCTTCACTTTGGTTGACCAATACCGGGAACAGTCTCGGATAGCCTGTACGACGTTGTTCTGCCCAAGCTTCTCCTCCTTCAGGGAACATGGCAAGCCATTTCTGTGTAATGATGCGTCCCAGCTTGTCTTCATTGCCGGAGGCATCGTCCCATTTGGGGGTCAGTGTGTTGACTGCTTTCACATTATTGGCTGCTTTGAAAGCGTCTACATAGTCGGATGGCTTTCTGTCACTCTCCAGATATGCTTCGGCACCGGCAGCACCCCATTGTGCAAATGATGCTTTTACGCTTTTTTCATAGCAATCCTTCACCGATTCGCTGCTCCAGCCTCGCAGAGCTGCTTCGGCACGCAGGAACCATGCTTCGGCAGGAGTCATCAGTACGGCGTCTGTCTGTTGGGTAATGGTACTTTTGGAATGTCCGTTGTAGTTTTTATGACTAAAGCCTGTTCCTTGGCGGATACCTTTGTAAGTACCTTTATAGTCGATAAGGCTTGTTGCATCAGAGCCGGTTGCTTTATCAAAATACTTTTCCATGCGGGGATCTTCGTAACCCACTAATAGAGACTCCATGTTGGCGTTCATAAACACTTCGCCCCATGCTTTATTGATTTCTCCGAAAGGATTAGTATAACCTGATGAGGTAGAAACGGCTACGACTTCATCATTGCCTTCCAGCAATCCTTCTTCATCCGTAAGTGCTTTTTGGGCTTCTGCCACAGCCAGCTTAGAGTCCGCCATGGCAATACGGACAGCCAGGCGCAGACGGAGAGAATTTGCGAACCGTATCCATTCGCTGAATGTGCGTTTTCCCTGCGGCATCAGGATATCGAATTTTGCAAAACTCTCAATGTCCGGATTGGCTTTCTGATATTCACGTATCTTGGCAATACCTGTATCCAGGTCATTGAAGAAAGCTTTGTATGCTTCTTGTTGCGTATCGGGTGTAGAACCCGTTTTTGATCCGAACTGAGTATAGACGATCGGTCCATACAGGTCGGATAAGCGGTGCATTAATTCCACTTTCAGTATCTTGGTAATACCGTAGAATCCTATATTGTCTTTTTCATTAATAGTCTCTGATTTCTGTACTTCCGGCATAATGTATCCATAGGTATTATCCCATGTAGAACCGTTCCAGCCGTCCATCATGTAGTAAGTGCTGTTGTTCTTTCCTTCGTTGAAGGGATTGAAGTCATGCACATATCCCGAGAATAGATCTGCCCCCAGGTTTTGCATGGTCTGAAAAGGCCAGTTCTTGCCGCTTCCCCAGTCGTAGTTGAAGTAGATTCCTTGCTGAATGATTCCCAAAGGGATGCCATAATAATTGAAATCCTGTTTTTTACTATCATTATCGAATCCTGCTTCGTTGGTGTTGAACGACTCAAAAGAATCAGTACAAGCTGAAAATCCGATCAATCCTCCTAAGAGTATGCCTGCTATATATTTGATATTGTTTTTCATGATGAATCTCTTTTAGAATGTGAACTTAATATTGAAACCTAAGCTACGGGTAGTCGGCATGCCGAATACGTCAATACCCTGATTATCGTTACCTGTCGAAAGAACGGCATCCGGATCGAACGGAGCTTCTTTGTAGATGAAGAACAGGTTGCGGGCTACAAATGACAACTGGACATCTTTAAATGCACCGCCGGCTTTAGCCAACCAGCTTTGGGGGAGTGAGTAGCCCAAAGAGAGTTCGCGGAGGCGAATATTGGTAGCGTCGTACATATAGTACTCCGTACATCCGTCACGTCCACTGACTGCGGTGTAGAATTTTCTCGGCTTCACTTGTGTTCCGTCAATATTGATATATCCTGCATCTCGGGCTTTACCGCTGTTCAGGCTGACACCTCTTTGGTCGAGTTCGGCCTGAGTCTGTGAGAGTACATCGCCACCAAAACGTCCATCGATCAAGAAGTAGAGTGAGAAACCTTTGTAAGTGAATGTATTGCTCCATCCTAACATAAAGTCCGGATTACAGTTGCCTACTTTTTCTGTATTGCCGCCACCGATAACGTTCGGGATCTTGTCTCCGTCTTTATCTGTAGTAAATGCCACTTTGCCATTTTCGTCACGTTCGAATGCTTTACCGTAAATGTCGCCGAATGAACCTCCTTCTACCAAACGCATGGAGTAAGAAGAAGAGAAGCTTTCGTCACCATAAACGAATGTCTTGAGATCCGGATGAAGCTTGATAATCTTGTTTTTGTTGGTGGAGAAGTTAAATTGGGTTTTCCAACGGAAAGCATCGTTCATTACCGGAGTAGCTCCAAGAGTGATTTCAACACCTTCGTTTTGTATATTACCGGCATTTACCATGTAATATTTATAGTCGGCACCTGCTGATGAAGGCAATGTGAATAACTGATTTTTGGTATTGGTGCGGTAATAAGTAATATCGAAATCGAGCCGGTAATTGAAGAATCTCCATTCGGTACCTATTTCATAAGAAGTACTCATTTCCGGTTTCAGATCGTTGAAGGGGGCTTTGGAGTAAGTCACGATGGCACCACCTGCTCCGATGATATCATTGCTGCCAGACAAGACCATTGCGTCACCGTAGACTTGGATTTCCTGGCTGTCCGACCAGATGTAACGTCCGTTTTCCTTGTCCTCGTATTTGCCGGCGATGTTGGGAGCTGTAGTGGCATACATCTTATTGTCGAATTTATCACTGATATAATCCACATTACCCCGTACCTGCAGGTTGAAGTAGTCCGTAATGTGCAGATTGGCTCTGGCCGATGCCACAGCGCGATAACGCTTGTAGCCACTGAGCACGCGGTTTTTCAGCCAGTAGGGATTCTGTCCCCATTCACTGACGGTACCATCTCCATTCTTTTCAATCCAGTTTTGTGTCATCATATTGCGGTCGGCATTCCACGTTTCAAAGTTTTCTCTGTAAGTGCTCATGTCTACGCCACGTGGGAAACTGTACAAGCTGACCAGCGGATTCAGATAATAGCCGCCGGTAGCAGGGGAGTTCTTGACGGTTTGGGTCATTAGTGTTGCAATGCCGTCCAGTTTCAGCTTGTTGTTGAAGAGGCTGGCCGTTTCGTGTAGGTTCAGGTTATTCTTCTGTAGTTTGTTATTGTCCACAATTCCTTTAGCCGTGGTGTTGGCGTATGAGAAATAAGTTTGTACCTTTTCATTTCCGGTAGTGATGGCCAGCGAATTGAAAGTGGTGATGCCATTGCTGAAGAATTCGCCTATGTTGTCATAGTCCGTTACATTGCCTTTTGTACCCCAGCTTGCCGTACCGCCATCTTCGTTCCGGCCGTATGTATTTTGGAATTCGGGGGTACTGATGGCGTGACTTACGGTCAGGTTGGAGGAGAATGTAACGCGCTGCAGTCCGGCCTTTCCCTTTTTAGTGGTGATCAGAATGACGCCATTAGCTGCCTGCGAACCATAAAGCGCGGCGGCAGAAGAACCTTTCAGGATGTTGATGCTTTCTATGTCGTCCGGATTCAGGTTGGAAATCCCGTCACCGGCATCACGGT
>VOFH01000037.1_pt1 | contig 40000 bp, 47 predicted proteins | sample 5384091 | NCBI WGS metagenome assembly VOFH01 (sample SAMN12384727, study PRJNA508395) | human gut metagenome | isolation source: healthy gut G | host: Homo sapiens
TCAGTATGCTTCGTTCAGTGCAGCGTATTGCTCCGTGATCGAAATACAGGATCATCACTCCCGAAGTGCCTTTTTACAAAAGGAGGCGCACCAGATCATCTACAAGGCGATCATGGAGCTGTCGATGGAACTCAAACCGATCGACCTGTATACCGTTACCGAAAAACTGAAGCAAACCCGCAAACTGTCCGCAGTGGGCGGTGCGGCCTACCTCGCGCAGTTGACCCAGAAGGTGGGATCGGCGGCGCATATCGAATTTCACAGCAAAATCATCGCCCAGAAGTTCGTCCAGCGCGAGCTGATCCGCGCGGCGACCGAGATACAGAAGAAAGCGTACGACGAGTCGATGGACGTAACCGACCTGATCGACTTGGCCGAAGGCGAGATTTTCAAAGTGTCCGAAGGCCACGTGAAGCGCGACGTGCAGAAGTCGCGCGATATCCTGACCAAAACGCTGCTCGCGATCGAGGAGGCTTCGAAACGCGAGGGCGGGTTTAGCGGCGTGCCGACCGGGTTTACGCACCTCGACCGGCTGACGCTCGGCTGGCAGCCTTCCGACCTGATTATCATTGCGGCGCGCCCGTCGATGGGTAAGACGGCTTTCGTGTTGTCGCTGGCGCGCAACGTGGCGGTCGATTTCGAAAAAGGGGTTGCCTTCTTCTCGCTCGAAATGAGCGCCGAGCAGTTGATGATGCGTCTGATCGTCGGCGAGTCGGGACTCGACTCGCGCGACGTGCGCAACGGACAGTTGACGCCCGAGCAGTGGAAGCACCTCGAATCGTCGATCAAGCCGTTGGCCGGTGCGCCGCTGTTTATCGACGATACGCCGGCCCTGTCGATTTACGAGTTTCGTTCGAAGGTGCGCCGGCTGAAGACGCAGTACGATATCCAACTGGTGATTATCGACTACCTGCAGATGACCGCCGCGGTCGATACGCGCGGCGGAAATCGCGAGCAGGAGGTGGCGATGATTTCGCGTTCGCTGAAGGCGATCGCCAAAGAGCTGAACATCCCGATCATCGCGCTTTCGCAGTTGAACCGTTCGGTCGAGTCGCGCGGCGGCAACAAACGGCGCAACTGTCCGACCTGCGCGAATCGGGCGCCATCGAGCAGGACGCCGACTTGGTGGCCTTTATCCACCGCCCGGAGTATTACGGGCTGATGACCGACGAGGACGGCACTCCCACGCAGGGCATGGCCGAGATCATCGTCGCCAAGCACCGTAACGGCGCGGTCGATACGATTAAGTTGCGTTTCCGCAAAGAACAGGCGAAATTCATGGATTACGACGATATTTCCGGCGACGGGTTCTCGATGGACAGCAGCATGAATTCCGAATTCGGATCGGCTATCGACGGCGGAAATGCCGGCGGCGGAGCAATGAACGATTTCGGCGGGTATGGCGAATTCGGCGTGCCGTCGGGATCGGCGCCGAACAAGCTCGGCGGTTTCGGCACGCCGCCGGACGATGAGAATCCGCCGTTCTAAACGAGAAAAGGATTTGATTTTTGAATAACCGCTTCGGATCTGTCCGGGGCGCGTAGCAACGCAACAGACTGTTATGTTCGTTAAGAGTTACGGAAGCGCCGTTGTCGGCATCGAGGCGATCACGGTCGCCGTCGAGGTGAATATCTCGGCGGGGATCGGACTCTACATGGTCGGACTGCCGGACAATGCGGTGCGCGAAAGCCAGGAACGTATCCGGGCCGCTTTCGAAAACTGTTCGTACAAGATGAGCGGTCGGAAAGTGGTCGTCAACCTCGCTCCGGCCGATATCCGCAAAGAAGGGTCGGCCTACGATCTGCCGATCGCGGTGGCTGTTTTGGCGGCTACCGAACAGGTGGATTCGGCTCCGCTGGCTCGTTATGTGCTGATGGGCGAGTTGTCGCTGGACGGTTCGCTGTTGCCGGTACGGGGCGCGTTGCCGATCGCCATACAGGCGCAGAAAGAGGGATTTAAAGGGGTTATCCTGCCGAAACAGAATGCGGCGGAGGCGGCGGTCGTCGGATCGCTGGAGGTTTACGGAGCCGGTCATCTGCGCGAGGTGGTCGGATTCCTGTGCGGGGAGCATACCCTTTCGCGGACAACGGTCGATCTCGAAGGACGATTCCGGGAAAATGCCGAACGGTTCGATGTCGATTTCGGCGACGTCCGGGGGCTGGCGCATGTGAAACGGGCGCTGGAGATCGCGGCGGCCGGCGGGCACAACGTACTGATGATCGGGCCTCCGGGGTCGGGCAAAACGATGCTGGCGCGGCGTATGCCGTCGATTATGCCGCCGATGACGTTGCAGGAGGCGCTCGAAACCACGAAGATACATTCGGTTGCCGGGAAGCTCGGCGCCGAAACGGGTCTGTTGGTGACACGGCCTTTCCGGTCGCCGCATCATCTGACTTCTCAGGCCGCTCTGGTCGGCGGCGGAACGTCGCCCCAGCCCGGCGAAATATCGCTGGCCCACAATGGAATCCTGTTCGCCGACGAACTGCCCGAGTTCGGACGCAGCCTGTTGGAACGCTGCGTCAGCCGATGGAAGATAAAGTAATCACGGTCTCCCGTTCGAAATACACGGTGCAGTATCCGGCCAATTTCATGCTGGTCGCTTCGATGAACCCGTGTCCGTGCGGTTATTATAACCATCCGACCAAAGCGTGTGTCTGTTCGCATGGGGCGGTATCCAAATACCTGAACCGGATTTCGGGGCCTATGCTCGACCGGATCGACCTGCACATTGAGGTGATTCCTGTGGATTTTTCGGAGTTGTCGCAACCGGGGGGCTGCGGAGAAGCAGCGCCGCAATCCGCAGCCGCGTGGTGGCTGCACGGCAGGTTCAGACCGAACGTTTCGCGGAACACCGGTATATACCAACGCCATGATGAACAGCCGTCAGTTGCGGGAATTCTGTCCGCTTTCGGCCGAATCGAGCGCTTTGTTACGCAAGGCGATGGAACGTTTCAACCTGTCGGCGCGGGCCTACGACCGGATTCTCAAGGTTTCGCGGACGATCGCCGATCTGGCCGGAGGCGGGCGGATCGAACCGGCGCATATCGCCGAGGCGATCGGTTACCGGACGCTTGACCGCGATACGTGGGGTGCTTAAAAACCGACGGACGCGATGCAACTTTCCGATAAAATCGACATAACGCCTTTTGCGAGGATACTTCCGTTTTTCGCGGCGGGTATTCTCGCTTTCCGGTATGTGACCGCCCCCGACTGGCTGATCGTCGCGGCCGCCGTTATCGGCTATGCCGTCGCATGGCGGCAGCGTAAAGGTTTCTGCCGGTGGTGGACGGTGGCTGTCGCGCTCTTCTTTTCGGGGATACTGGTTACGGCCGTGAGCGCCCGGAAGGAAGCGATGCCGCGCGGCGAAAGGCTGGCTATGGTGCTCGAAGTCGGACAGAATCCGGTTTTGAACGGCCGGTGGCGGCAGACCGTGGCTCGTGTGGGGGCATACCGGCCGCTGGACTCTGCCGGGAGCGGTTGGCGGGGCGTCGATGAAAAAGTCGAATTGCGGGTCGATACGGCGGAACGGATCGCCGTGGGCGAGCAATTGTACGTGGCGGGCTACCTGAATCCCGTGGATACGGCCGGGAGTCGCTACGGGACGCTAATGCGCAGCCGCGGAATCGGCGCGCGCGTCTATGTGCGCGGGGATCAGGTGATTTCGCGCCTGCCAGGGAACGGGCGCCGGGCGACCCGTTATGCGGCGGCGCTGCAACGGTGGGCGGTCGAACGTATCCACCGGCTGCATGTCGGCGAGAGGGAACAGGAATTGCTGTCGGCTCTGATCGCAGGGGATAAACGGAACCTTGACCGCAGGCTGAAAGCGGACTATTCGAAAACCGGCGTGGCGCATATTCTGGCCGTGTCGGGACTGCATATGGGATTCGTGCTGGTGATTGCCAACCTGCTGTTCGGTTGGACGGTGCTGCTGCGGTACGGTCATGTGGCGAAAAACGTACTGGTCATATCGGCGTTGTGGTTTTATGCCGTGATGGCGGGGCTGTCGCCGTCTGCTGTGCGGGCGGCGCTGATGCTTTCCGCCGCACAGTTGGCCCTGGCCTGTTCGGTTCCGGGAAACGGTTACAACGTCGTGCTCGGCGCGGCGACGCTGATGCTCGCCGCCAATCCGTTCTATCTTTACGACCTCAGTTTCCAGTTGTCGTTTATGGCCGTGCTGTCGATCCTGTTTTTCTATCCGCGACTGTATCGCAGAAAACTATGCCGCAACCGGATCGCCGATGCGGTGTGCAGTTCGGTGTTGCTCGGCGCGGCGGCGCAGATCGGGACGCTTCCGCTGGTCGCCTGGAATTTCGGGAATATACCTATAATTTCGCTGATCATTAATCCGTTGGTTATCCTGACGGCCTTTTTGTCCGTTTTTACGGGGATTTTGTGGGTGCTTTTCGCTTTTCCCGGACTCAACGCGGTCTTCAGCGCGGTAGCGGGTGCTTTGTTGCAGGCGCAGAACGGGATCGTAACGTGGGCCGCCGGCACGCCCGTCGCTTCGGTTTCGGGCGTGCGCTTCGACGGGTACGGCGCGGCGGCCGCTTATGTCGTATTGGCGGCGTTGGCCGTCGGGTTGAAATGGCGGGAGGATTCTCGCAAAGAATATTTCGGGGGAGTCGCCCGTTGAATTTGGAACGAATGATCGAACATGACGCACGAAGAAGTTGATTGGTTGTTGCGGGAAGAGTCCCGGCAAACGGTTTTGAAATATCTGGACGAGCGGCCGGAACGACTCGCGCTGCGGCTGGGCGGCGGCGGAGCGTTGCTGGCCACCCAGTTGAAATATTTACAGCGTGCCCGGACCAAACTCCCGTCCTATTACCGGGCCCGCTGTATTTTGCCGCCGCTGGCGTTCGAGCAGGCCAGCAGCGAGGCGGTCGCCGCCGAAAAACGGTACGGAGGTGCGCTCTGCATCGATCTGACCTGCGGTCTGGGCGTCGATTCGGCCCATTTTTCGAAAAGTTTCAACCGGGTGATCGCCGTCGAACGCGATCCGGTTACGGCCCGGGTCGCCGCCGTGAATTTTTCGCTGCTGGGGATTTCGAACATAGAGGTGGTGAACGACTCCGCCGAACATTTCATAGAGTCGTTTTCCGGGACGGCCGATCTGGTGTATGCGGATCCGGCGCGGCGCGGCGAAGGGAACCGGAAAGTGTTCCGGTTCGAGGAGTGTTCTCCGGACATCGTCTCGCTGTTGCCGGCGATCCGGGAGAAAACGCGCCGGGTCGTGGTCAAGGCGTCGCCGTTGTTCGACATAGACGAGGCGTTCCGACTGTTCAGCGACCGCATAACCGTCGATATCGTTTCCCGGCAGGGCGAGTGCAAAGAGGTGTTGATCGATATTCCTTCGGCGCCGGACGCGCCGGCCGGAAGCGTCCGGGCGGTCGCGGCCGGCTGCGGTTCGCTCGTATTCGGACGGGGGGACGGCGAGCCGGCGCAGGCGTCGGATTTCGAGCCGCCGTACGGGTATCTGTTGGTGCCGGACGTGTCGCTTTGCAAGGCCCGTCTGGTACGGAGATACGCTGCCCGGATCGGATGCTACGCCGTATCGCAGAGCGGTTACTGCCTGTCGCGGCAGGCGCCCGACCGGTTCTTCGGCCGGGTCTACCCGATCCGCGAGATGGCATTCTATCAGCCGAAAAAGCTGAAACAAGCCCTGAAAGCGGCGGGAATTTCCCGCTGCAATCTACTGAAAAAAGAGTTTCCGTTCGATGCCGAAAGAATTGCCCGCGCGCTGGGCATCCGTCAGGGCGGGGACGATTCTTTCGCTTTTACCCGGATCGAAGGAAAATTGTACGCCCTGATGCTCGGGGAGGAAATCCCATCAAAAAGATGACCGACGATGCGGAAGACCGTTAAATCCCCCACTGTTTTTCAGTCCCTTATTCCGGTCGCCGTACTGATCGTGCTGATCGGGCTTAACGTGACGCTGCTGGGCGACGATCCCCTCGCGGGAGCCAATCAGATGTCGCTGCTGATCGCTTCGGGCGTTACGGCCTGCATCGCGATTCGCAACGGGAAAACGTGGGGGGATATTCTGGAAGGAATCGTGCGGACGCTGACCGGAGCCATTCCGGCGATCTTGATTCTGCTGATGATCGGGGTGCTCTCCGGAACGTGGATGCTCAGCGGAATTATTCCCGCGATGATCCATTACGGGCTGTATGTGCTGCGTCCCGAATACTTCCTGCCGGCTACGGTGGTCATTTCGGCGCTGATTTCGCTGGCTACGGGCAGTTCGTGGTCGACGGTGGCCACCGTCGGGGTGGCGTTGCTGGGAATCGGACGGACGCTCGGGTTCGGAGACCCGGTGATCGCCGGAGCCATCATTTCGGGGGCATATTTCGGCGACAAGGTTTCTCCACTGAGCGATACGACCAACCTCGCCGCGGCGACCGCCGGAACGAATCTCTTCACGCATATCCGTTACATGCTGTACACGACTCTGCCCACGATCTTCGTAACGCTGATTATTTTTACGATACTGTCGATCGGCGGCGGCAAAATTGCAGCGGATGTTTCGGTAGCCGATACGCAGCGGATGATTACGGATTATTATTACATTTCTCCGGTGCTGTTTCTCGTGCCGTTGGCGGCGGTGGCGATGATCGTGTTCAAAATGCCTCCGGTGCCGGTGCTTTTCGTCGGCAGCCTGCTCGGCGGCGTGATGGCGGTCGTATGCCAGCCGGAACTGATCGGTTCGCTCAGCGGCGACGGGACGTTGACGGCCGGGGGCGCTTACCGTGTCGTCAGCCGGGCGATGTACGGGACGGTATCGCCGGAAACGGGCGATCCGATGGTCGATTCGCTGTTTACGTCGAGGGGAATGGCCGGGATGCTGAATACCGTCTGGCTGATTATCACGGCGATGATTTTCGGCGGCGTGATGGAGGCCGGACGGTTTTTGGAGCGGATCACGACGGCGCTCATCCGCCGCGTACGTTCGACCGGAGGACTCGTGAGCGCGACGGCGGGAACCTGCGTGCTGTTCAATTCGACCGCATCCGACCAGTACCTCGCCATCGTGATCCCCGGCAAAATTTTCGGCAGCGCTTACCGGCGCAAAGGGCTGGCTCCCGAAGTGCTGAGCCGGACGCTGGAAGACGCCGGTACGGCCACCTCGGTGCTGATCCCGTGGAATACCTGCGGCGCGACGCAGGCCGGCGTGCTGAACGTGGCGACGGTCGCTTACCTGCCCTACGCTTTTTTGTTACATCAGTCCGCTGATGTCGATCCTGTTCGCCTGGCTGGGTTTGCGTATCCGCAGAATCCCGCCGCAGGGCGCTTTGCCGGAAACGGAAAATCGAAATAAATAGTTACCTTTGTTACACGGCCAAGGAAGCGAAAATATGATTAGGAAAATCATTCAGTATATCACGCACGACATCTGGGTAAAGAAAGAACACGAATACAAGTCCCGGAAAATGCGTTGGGCGGTGCGCCAGTTCAAAGTGTTCATCTTTACGGCGCAGGGCTTCGGGCAGCACGGGATTCTGGTGCGCTCGGCCGCGCTGACTTTCTATACGCTGATGTCGATCGTTCCGGTCGCCGCGCTCGTATTCGGGATCGCCAAGGGGTTCGGACTCGAAACGCGCCTGAACGAGTATCTTTACAACCAGTTCCCTGCAGTATACCGTCGTGATCGACCAGGTGATCGCATTTGCCAACGCGATGTTGCTGCGTACCAAGGGCGGACTGATCGCTTCGGTGGGTTTGGTCGTGCTGTTCTGGGCCGTGCTGAAAGTATTCGGGAACATCGAAAGCGCTTTCAACAACATTTGGGAAGTGCGCCGTTCGCGCAGTTTCGCACGCAAATTCAGCGATTATACGACCGTGATCGTCGTAACGCCGATCCTGTGGATCATCTCCAGCAGTATCGGGCTACAGATACAGAAACATCTGATGCACCTTACTTCGTCGCCCGTGGTCAACGTATTCCTCGGACTCGCTTCGCTGGTGATGATCTGGCTGATGTTCGCATTCGTCTATCTGGTGATGCCGAATACGAAAGTGAAGCTGCGCAGCGCCGTTTCGGCCGGGGTGATTGCCGGGACGATCTTTCAGTTGTTCCAGATCGCCTATATTTTCATTCAGTCGCGACTGACCAGTTATAATGCGATATACGGCAGTTTTGCCGCCGTGCCGTTGTTCCTGATCTGGTTGCAGAGCAGTTGGCAGATCGTGCTGTTCGGCGCCGAGCTGTCGTTCGCCTACCAGAACATCCGGAAGTTCGAGTTCGAAAAGATCGCCAAGGAGATGAGTTACGAGTACCGCAAGAAGGCGCTGCTCGTGGTGATGCACCAGATTATCGCGCATTTTCTCGCGCGCGACGGAGCCGTATCGTCCGAAACGGTGGCTCAGGATCTGAACCTGCCGGTGCGTATCGTGCGGGATGCCGTTTTCGACCTCGAAAAGGCTGGGCTGATCGTGTCGACGGTCAGTAAAAGAAGATAAAGGGTTAACCTGTACGTGCCGGCCCGCGACGTGCATACGCTGCGGGTCTGCGACGTGATCCAGCAGGTCGAGGCGAGCGGAATGGCGTCGCTCGATTTGCAGCAGAGTCCCGAGTTCCGGCAGATCGACGCGATCGTGAACCGGCTGAACCTGACGGTCAGTCGCAGCGCGGACAATGTTTTACTGATGGATGTACGAACGGAATAAAGATATTTACAGCCGGAACGGAGTGAAAAGAGTCGTTATCATAGGAAGCGGAAACGTGGCCGAGGCGCTGGCGAAAGCGATCGGAGCCAGTCGTTACGAATTGGTGCAGATCTATGCCCGCAACCGGGAACGCGGGCAGGCGATTGCCCGGGCGGTTCGTTGCGCCTGCGCCGACGATCCGAAGCGAATCGCCGAAGCGGATATCTACCTGATGGCGGTCAGCGACCGCGCCGTACCGAAATTGTCCGAGAGTTTCGACTTCGGGGATGCGGTCGTCGCGCATACGGCCGGCAGCGTCGCGCTCGGAGAACTGGCCCCCGCATCCGGAACAAAGGGGTCTTTTATCCGTTGCAGACTTTTACGGCGGGGCGCAGTCTCGAACTGAGCGACGTTCCTCTTTTTATCGAGGGAAACAACGATTTTACGGTCGATGCGCTGGCCGGACTGGCCGGGGCGCTGAGTACGCGGGTGCGGATCGCCGATTCGCGGCAGCGGATGCGACTTCATCTGGCGGCCGTGTTCGCCTGCAATTTCGCCAACCACATGTTCGCCGTCGGGCAGCAGTTGTTGCAGGAGTACGGCCTGCCCGCCGACCTGATCAAGCCGCTGATCCGGGAAACGGTCGCCAAGGCGCTCGACAGCCCGTCGGCTGCGGCCGTACAGACCGGCCCTGCGCGCCGCAACGACTACCGTACCCGGCACAAGCACATCGAAATGCTGCACAATCATCCCGAACTACAAAACCTTTATAAAAACATAAGCCTTAATATATGGGAAACTTCAAAGAAGATATAGCGCGCGTCCGGGTTTTCGTATTCGATGTGGACGGGGTGCTGACCGACGGCGGGATTTCCGTCACTCCGGAAGGGGATTTCATCCGCAAGTACAATTCGAAAGACGGTTATGCGCTGTCGCTGGCATTGAAAAAGGGCTATCACATAGCGATCATTACCGGCGGCAAGGGGAACAGCCTGAAGGTGCGTTTCGACATGCTCGGCGTCGATCACGTTTATATGGACTGCCATGAGAAATTGAAAGCGCTGAAGGAACTTTGCGACGAGTTGGACGTCTCCGCCGACGAGATTCTTTACATGGGGGACGACGTGCCCGATCTGGAGCCGATGCGGCATGTCGGTATGCCGGTTTGTCCGGCCGACGCCGTGGCGGAGATCGTCAATGCATCGCGTTACGTGTCGCAGTTCGGCGGCGGGCAGGGATGCGTGCGGGATGTGGTCGAGCAGGTGATGCGGGCCCGCGGCGATTGGTACAAGGAGGGCGACGCGCCGATCCGGGTCGCTTCGCGTTAAGGTGGGTTCGATTTTAGAAACTTTAATTCCGAAAAAAATGAAATATTTTGTATTGATGTTTTTGTCGTGCTGCATGTCGTGCCTGACGGCAAACGCCCAGTGGTCGCTGAAAGACGTTTTGAACAAGGAAACGGTCGGAAATCTGGCGGGTTCGCTGATTTCGTCGAAAGTCACGGCGGCCGATCTGGTCGGGACATGGGCGTATTCGAAACCCGCCTGCGAGCTGGAGAGCGACGATGCGGCGAAAAAAGTGGGCGGAAGTCTCGTCTCTTCGCAAATCGAAGCGAAACTCGCGGAGTTGTATGCAAAAGCGGGCATCTCGGCCGACCGGTTTTCGGTGACGTTCAATACCGACAGCAGTTTTGTCTGCCAACTGAAGAACCGCAGTATCGGGGGAACCTTTTCTGTGGACGGCGAGACCGGGCAGATCAGTCTGAAATACGGAGCCGTGGAAGGGCTTGCCGGCGCCGGTTCTTTAAACCTTTACGTCCGCAAGACGGGCGACCGTATTCGGCTGCTTTTCAAAGCTGACAAGTTGCTGGAAATCGTTTCTGCGGTCGCTAATATGACCCAGAACGCCACGGTGAACGCAATCGGCAGGTGGCGTCGGCTTATGACGGTATGCTGCTCGGCTGCGAGCCTGACTCCCAGAGGTAAAACGGTTCCCTGCTGGGTCAAAAAAATCCGACAGCGGATGGTGCGATTCGACGTTGTCGCGTAGGTTTTCGCGATCGAGATGGGTGTATATTTCGGTCGTCAGGATCGATTCGTGCCCGAGCATCTCCTGTACCTGGCGGATGCTCGCCCCTCCTTCGAGCAGGTGTGTGGCGAATGAGTGACGGAATGTGTGCGGACTGATCGTCTTGGCGATCCCGGCGGCTTTCGCCGCTTCGCGGATGATGTGGAAGATCATAACGCGGGTCAGCCCCCTACCCTTGTTGTTCAGAAACAGCGTGTCGGCCGAACGCGGGTCGGTTTCCTGTCCGGCGCGCTGTTCGAGGTAACAGCCGATCAGCCGGACGGCCTGTCGGCTGACCGGCACGAGCCGTTGTTTGTCCCCTTTCCCGATCACGCGGATGAATCCGTCGTCGAAAAACAGGTCGCTGATTCGCAGCGATATCAGTTCGGAAACCCGCAGGCCGCAACTGTACAGCGTTTCGATCATCGCCTTGTTGCGGTGTCCGAAACGGCTGCTCAGATCGATCGTATCCAGAATGGCTTGGATCTCCGCGACCGAAAGGACATCGGGCAACTTGCGTCCCGTTTTCGGCGGGTCGATGAATTCGGTGGGCAGGTTTTCGATCCGGTCGTTGATCAGCAGGTAGTTGAAAAACTTTTCACCCCGCTCAGAATCCCGCCTGCGTCGTCTTTTCACGCCTTTGTCGTACAAGTATGCCAAAAACGATTCGATGTGCTGCTCGCGCACCTGTTCCGGCCCGATACCGAATTCGCTGTCCATATAGCCGGCCATTTGCCGCAGATCCCGCAGGTAGGCCTCGGCCGTATTGTCCGAAAGTTTTTTTTCCAGTTTGATATAAAAGGTGTAATTTTTCAGCTCTTTATCCCAATCTCGCATGACCTGTGCTTATTTTCAGTCAAAATTACTATTTTTGCAAAATAATCGAGTTTTTTGAAAGAAACAAAGTACGGGGAAAGCTGGTATCGGTTTTGCAGATTCCGAAGAAACCGGTTGAATCGTTAGAGCGCATGAAATATACCGAATTTGTAATCGAGGCCGCCACCGAGTCGCAACGGGAGATGTTGATCGCCGAATTGAGCGACTATCCGTTCGATGGCTTCACCGAAGAGGAGGATTGTTTGAAGGCCTATATTTCCGAGGCGGATTTTCGAATGTGGAGATCCGCGATCGAGGAGTCGCTCGAACGCAATCGCTGCCGGTATACGGTGGCGGAAGTTCCCGACCGGAACTGGAATACCGTCTGGGAATCCAATTTCGAGCCGATCGACGTCGAAGGACGTTGCCGGATACGCGCTCCTTTCCATTCGAAAAATCCCGCTTGCGAGTACGATGTGGAGATTATGCCGAAAATGTCGTTCGGCACGGGTCATCATGCGACCACCTATCTGATGGCGGCCGAAATTATGGATGTCGATTTTACCGGAAAATCGGGACTGGATATGGGAAGCGGCACCGGGGTGCTTTCCATTCTGGCCGTGAAACGGGGAGCCGTACGGGTCGATGCCGTCGATATCGACGAGTGGGCATATCGCAACGGGACCGAGAATATAAAGGCCAACGGAATGGAAGGACGGATCGTCCCGTTGCAGGGCGACGCGTCTTTGCTGGCCGGGAAACGTTACGATTTCGTGCTGGCCAATATTAACCGCAACATTCTGCTGGCGGATATGCCGGCTTATGCGGCGACGCTGACGCTGGGAGGAATGCTGCTGGTGAGCGGTATCCTCGAAGCCGATATTTCGGCTATCGAAAGCCGGGCGGCGGCGTGCGGGCTGGATGCCGACGGCGTGCGCAGGCGCAACGGTTGGGCGGCGGCGCGTTTTGTCAAGAATCGTATTACACCTGATAAAATCAATTGATTACTAATTAAAAATTATGCGATCATGAAAAAAATTGTTGTTGCAGTTGTCGCCATGCTGGCGATCGGAACCTCTTCGTTTGCACAGGGATTCGGCTGGGGTGTCAAGGCCGGTCTGAACGTTTCGGGAATGAATAATACCGAACTCGATTCGAAGACCGGACTCACGGCCGGCGTATTCGTCGATTACCGGTTCAACGATTGGATCGGGATGTCTGCCGACCTGCTCTTCTCGCGCGAAGGCGCTATGCTGAAAAGCGGCGGAGACAAGTACATCGCCAAGACCAACTACCTGAATTTGCCGATCCTGGCCAAATTCTACGTGCTCGACCAACTGGCATTCAACATCGGTATCCAGCCGGGCGTGCTGTTGTCCGGCAAAGATAAGGTCAAAGAGAACGGCGAAGAGACGGCTTTCACGACGACCAATAACTATAAGTCGTTCGATTTCGCATTCCCCGTGGGCGTAAGCTATGAATTTTTCAATAAGCTGATTCTGGACGCCCGTTACAACATCGGTGTGGCGAACATCTCCGCCGGCGAAGGAGGGAAAGTTCATAATAACGTGTTCGCCCTTACGCTCGGTTACCGTTTCTAACCGGACGTGTCCGGCTATGTGGTCGGGCGTATGAAAATAAAAACCCATCTTCCGTGAAGGAAGATGGGTTTTTGCTGTTTTTTTGAAGGTTATTTGGATTTTTTCGCGCCGCTTTCGAGGATGCTGACGATCGAGAAAAGCGTGAAGCAGATCGCTCCGAGACCGACGATTACCCGGGCGGGAACGAAAAATTTCTCTTTGTAAACAGCTTCTTCGAACAGAAACGAAGCGAGGAACAGACAGATCAAGGCTGTCAGTACCGGGATCAGCGGGATACGCGCGGCCAGCGGAAATTCGGCTTTCCATATTTTAACCAGCAAGATGACCTTGCTGGAAATGCTGTAACAAACCAGGCCCAGGCCGATCAGGACGAATCCGACGAAGTCGCGGGTTTGGCCGTAATAGACGAAGATCACGATCAGTCCCCAGATCGTGGCGATCGTGCCCATGATCAGCACCAGTCTCGGCCAGATCTTTTTTTCCCGGTCCGCATAGACGTTCCTCTCCTGACGGACAATGCTGGCGACCAATGCGATCAGCGAGGTGCAGATACAGGCGATACCCCCCATCACGCTTCCGGCTACGAAATGAGGCGTGCTGCCTCCGGCCAGCAGAACGATCGTCCAGGCCCAGGCCAGCGCCGCGAAGAATGCGGCGATCGATTCGAAAATCAGCTCCTGCTGTTGGGTAAATCCTTTGGCGTTGATCTCGCGGCTCGGCGAAGTGCTGTTTTCGGGGATCAGCGAGAAACGCGTGGATACGGTGGCCGCCGTCGCGACGCATCCGGTGATTAACCCCAGTCCGCAGACGATGTGCCCCGCTACGAAAAATTCGGCGACTTCGGTGTCTTTGAAAATCGCGATGCCGCAGATGAACGTGGCGAGGGCTACGGAGTATCCGAGAATCGGCAGAAAATACTTGGCGAACGGATTGTACGTGTGGATGATCTGGCGGATGATCGTGGCGGCCGTCGCAAACAGTGCGATGCAGATCGATCCGAGGAAGAAACGACCGGGCCGGCGATCATCCGCGAAGAGTCGTCGCCCCACAGGTAGATGTAGCCGCCGTAAAAAGCAAAACAGGGCCATTACAAGCGGTATGGCTCTGAACAATACGCTGATTCCGTAATTCATATGTCTTGTTTTAATGGTTGAACATTGCCGGTTTTCATTCAAAAACTGCGCCCCGTTGTTTTTTTATAAAAAAGAGAAGATTATTTTGCGGATATTCGATTTATCGTTACATTTAACGTATTGCTATCTTTATTTATTCGGACGTACCGCACGACCTGCGGCGTAAAGAAGGAAATGATCGAGTATGGATTTTAAATCGAAAAAATGAAAAAGTTGGTTTTTACTGTGCGGAGCCCTTGCGCTGCTCGCGTTGGAAGTTCGGGCGCAAACGCCGGAGTATACGGCGAAAAATGACGAGAATGCTGGAACTTTCGGGTTCCGATGCGGTTATGAAAAGAACTGCCGAAACAGATGATCGGCATGATGAAGCAGCAGGTGCCCGCAATGCCGGATTCCGTTTCGCGGCAGATCGAGGATCTGATGGCGGAATACTTTCCGAAAATGCTCGAAATGATGACCCCGATCTACGCCAAGTATTACACCGAGGAGGATCTGGACGGACTGATCGCGTTTACGAAAGCCCGCTGGGGAAGAAAATGGCTTCGACGCAACCGTTGATTTTAAAGGAGGTGATGGGCGTGGTGCCGCAGTGGGGCCGCCGAATTCGGCAGTAAAATGTCTGAGATCGTAAAGTCGGCCAAAATACAGACGCAGCCGTAATCGGACGGGCCGTCGTGCTACCGGGCGGCCGCTCCAAATGGGGCGGTCGCCTTCGTTTCGGAAAGAGACGTCATCTGGATGAACTGCATCGGGTGCCGACGCGGAACCTGTCGATGAAAAAGGGGCGTTGGTCGATGGAAATGCGGGATACTTATATTTCATTTGCCGTACGGATCGGATAAAATTATGTTTGCATTGAGAAAGCTCATAATGCAAACCGAATATGATAAACAGATTTAAACCGATTCCGGCCCTTTGTCTCCTGCTGTTCGCGGGACAGGCGGCGTGGGCCCAGTCGCCGGGAGGATGGTCGCTCCGCAAATGCATCGACTATGCGCGGGAAAACAATATCCAGGTACATTCGACTCAAGTGACCCAGCAGAGTTCACAGGAAGACCTGGCGGAAGCCAAGGCTAAACGGGTGCCTTCGCTGGATTTCTCGACGTCGCAGAATTACGTCAATCAGAAAAGCGAAAAGACGGACGGGAATTTCGAAGCTAACGGAACCTATTCCGGAAATTATGCGTTGAAGACCGGCATCACCATCTACAACGGGAGCAAGCTGACCAATTCGCTGCGGCAACAAGAGGTGATCAACAAAAGCCGGCAGTTCCAGGTCGATATGGCTCGGAACGACATTGAGATCGCCGTGACGCAGGCCTATCTGAACATCCTGTACGCCAATGAAAACGTGAAGATCAGCCGACAGACCGTCGAGTCGTCCGCCGCGCAGTTGGAGCGTTCGAAGGCGTTGCTGGAAGCCGGCTCGATCGCTCCGAGCGATTATGCCCAGATGGAGTCGCAGTACAGCAGCGACAAATATCAACTGACGGTTAGCCAAACATCGCTGGATCAGAATATTCTGACTCTTAAACAGTTGCTCGAACTGGGATTGGACGAATCTTTCGACGTGCAGTTTCCCGACCTGAGCAGCGAGGACGTGTTGGCCGAAGTGCCGGCGCTGGACCGGGTGTACCGGCGGGCGTTGGAGGTGATGCCTCAGGTCGAAAACAGCCGTTTGAACGTGGAGTCGGCCCAGTTGGGCGAGAAGATCGCTGCCGGAGACGGACTGCCGAGCCTGACGGCCAGCGCATCGATCGGTACCGGGAATATTTCGGGAACGAACTACTCTTTCTACAATCAGTTGAATAACAAGTTGAATGAGAATGTGGGCATTACGCTCAGCGTTCCCATTTTCAACAATCGTAAAGGCGAAGTCGTCGATCGCACGGTCGCGTTGCAAACCCGTCAGGCCGAACTCGATTACCAGAGCATGGAAAAGGATCTGCTGAAAGACGTCGAGTCGCTGTACCAGGATGCCGTTTCGGCGCAGAGCCGCTACCTGGCTGCCAACGACAAAGTAAAATCGGCCGAAACCAGTTACGGTTTGGTGCTGGCTCAATTCAACGAAGGGATGAAAAATACGGTCGAACTGCTGACCGAGAAGAACAACTACCTGTCGGCGCAGCAGGAACAGATCCAGGCCAAGTATCAGGCCGTGCTGTCGATCAAACTGCTGAACTTCTACCAGAACGAACCGATTACGCTGTAAACAATCAAAAACATAATTCATGAAAACATTGAAGAAAATAGGAATCGCCATCGTCGTAATCGCCGTACTGGCTGTGGCTGCATTCCTGATCCTGCGCAAAAGCGAAAAGCCGCAGATGAAATACAAAACGGCGGAAATACACCGGGGGTCGATCGTGAATACCGTTACCGCGACGGGTACCATCGAACCGATCGTCCAGGTGGAGGTAGGTACGCAGGTATCGGGCATCATCAATCATATTTATGTGGATTACAACTCGGTGGTGAAAAAAGGCGAGGTGATCGCCGAATTGGACAAAACGACGTTGGAGGCGGATTTGGCGTCCAGTTCCGCGACTTTGCAGTCCAATAAGACGGAATACGAATATCAGGAGAAAAATTTTCTGCGAATCAAAGGGCTGCACGAAAAGAAGATGGTCAGCGATACCGATTACGAGACGGCCGAATACCAATACAATAAAGCGAAAAGCAGTTATGAAAAATCGCAGTCGGATATTACCAAGGCGCGGCAGAATCTGGAGTATGCGACGATCTATTCGCCGATCGACGGCGTGGTGATCGACCGTGCGGTCGAAGAAGGGCAGACCGTTGCCGCCAGCTTCAACACCCCTACCCTGTTTACGATCGCCAACGATTTGCGCCAGATGCGCGTGATCGCCGACGTGGACGAGGCCGACATCGGAGGCGTGGTCGAGGGGCAGCAGGCGACGTTCACCGTCGATGCCTTCCCGGAGGATGTTTTCAAAGGATCGGTAACGCAGGTGCGTCTGCAGCCGACCACCGAGTCGAATGTGGTTACCTATGAAGTGGTTGTCGACGCTCCGAATCCGGATCTGAAGCTAAAGCCGGGACTGACGGCCAACCTGACGATCTATACGATGCAGAAGGATAGTGTGTTGTTGGTGCCTTTGAAAGCGTTGCGTTTCCAGCCGGAGAATGCCCCGGAACCGGTCGCAGATTCGGCCAATCCGCGTGCGCGGGTTTTATGGATGCAGTCGCCGCAGGGATTGCAGCCGGTAAATGTCACGACCGGCGACAACGACGGGATTTTTGCTGAAATAACGGGCGATATCAAAGAGGGCGACAAAGTAGTTACCGGCGTGGATATCGGGTGGCGTCGATTTCGGACGGACAGGGCGAAGCGAATCCGTTTATGCCGTCTCCTCCGGGGCGCGTAAGAATGCGAAAAAATAGATTTTCCTACTTATAAGGATTTGATCATGGAAAAATATATTATACGGGTCGAGAACCTCCGCAGGGATTTCGTCGTGGGCGGTGAAACGGTGCATGCGTTGCGCGGGGTGTCGTTCAGCATCCGGGAAGGGGAATTCGTTACGATCATGGGAACCAGCGGCTCCGGCAAGTCGACGCTGCTGAACCTGCTCGGGTGTCTGGATACGGCGACCGCGGGCGAATACTACCTGGACGGGATTTCGGTGCGCGAGATGAGTCGTAACGACCGCGCTACGCTGCGTAACCGTAAGATCGGCTTCGTATTCCAGTCCTACAACCTGTTGCCGAAGACGACGGCGCTCGAAAACGTCGAACTGCCGTTGTTTTACAATCCGTCGGTTTCGGCGCGTGATCGCAAAGAACGTTCTATCAATGCTTTGCATGAAGTGGGACTTGCCGACCGAATTCATCACCGGTCGAACCAGATGTCCGGCGGCCAGCAGCAGCGGGTGGCCATCGCGCGGGCCCTGGTGAACGATCCGGTGATGATTCTGGCCGACGAGGCGACGGGTAACCTCGATACGCGGACGTCGTTCGAGATCCTGACGCTTTTTCAAAAGTTGCACAGGGAAGGGCGTACGATCGTTTTCGTAACGCACAATCCGGAGATCGCCGAGTTCTGCAGCCGCAACATCGTGCTGCGCGACGGGCGGATCGTCGAGGACGTGCAGAATACGCAAGTCCGTTCCGCCAAAGAAGTACTCGATTCGCTGCCGCAGGACAGCGGCCAATAAAACGGGGATTATGAATTACAAGAATCTGATAAAATTGCGCTGAAAGCGCTTTCGAACAATAAGTTCAGGGGCTTTTTGACGATGCTCGGGATCATCATCGGCGTCGCGTCGGTGATCGCGATGCTGGCCATCGGTCAGGGTCGAAACGCAGTATTCGGGAGCAGATTTCCGAAATGGGATCGAACATGATCATAGTACATCCGGGAGCCGGCCGTTTCGGCGGCGTACGTCAGAGCGCCAGTAGTATGCAGACGCTAAAAATGGAGGATTACCAGACCATTATTCACGAGGCTTCCTATATCAGCGCCTGCTCGCCGGTGGTGAACAGCAGCGGACAGGTCGTCAACGGGGCCAACAACGCCCCTACTTCGGTCTACGGCATCAACCAGGACTATATGGAGATTCGAAAATATTCGGTCGGCGAAGGCGAAATGTTCACCGATCAGGATATCCGGCGGGCCGCCAAAGTGTGCGTGGTCGGGAAAACCGTGGTCGAGAACCTGTTTACGAACGGTGAGGATCCGCTCGGCAAGACGATCCGTTTCGGGAAAATTCCGTTCAAAATCATCGGCGTGCTGACGCCGAAAGGCTATAATTCGATGGGACAGGATCAGGACGACCTCATACTGGCTCCGTATACTACCGTGCAGAAACGTATTCTGGCGATCACTTATCTGCAGGGAATTTTCGCATCGGCTATCAGCGAAGAGATGTCCGGCGAGGCGATCGACGAACTGACGGCCATCCTGCGGCAAAACCATAAGATCAAGGCGGGGGACGACGACGATTTCAACATCCGTTCGCAGGAAGAACTGAGTTCGATGTTGAGTTCGACGACCGACCTGATGACCATCCTGCTGGCCTGTATCGCGGGCATATCGCTGTTGGTCGGCGGGATCGGGATCATGAACATCATGTACGTGTCGGTAACCGAGCGTACCCGGGAGATCGGGTTGCGGATGTCGATCGGAGCCAAAGGACGGCATATCCTGTGGCAATTTCTGATTGAAGCCGTGATTATCAGCGTGATGGGCGGTATTATCGGAGTCGTTCTCGGGATCGGGGCGTCGGCAGTGATTAAGCATGCGGCCGGCTGGCCGGTATTCGTGCAGCCCTATTCGGTGATTTTGTCGTTCGCCGTCTGCACCGTGACCGGAATCTTTTTTCGGGTGGTATCCGGCCCAGAAGGCCTCGAACCTCGACCCGATCGAAGCGATCCGCTACGAATAGCCGGGCCGGATTGGCGGATTGAATAAAAACGCTTAAATTTACGGAAACAAAATGAACATGCCTCAGTGTAAAAAGAACCGATTTTTCCAGATTGCAATCCATTCGATCGCCTGGGGATTGATGTTCACGTCGCCGTTCTTTTTGCGTACGGAAGGAATGACGCGACCTTTTCGTTGAGTCGATATCTCGATTTCTGTGTCGTTCCGGTGACGTTCATCATCGTGTTTTACATCAATTACTGCGTGTTGATCGACCGGCAGTTGTTCCGCAAGCATCTGGGACGTTTTATTCTGATGAACTTGCTGCTGATCGTCGCGGTAGACCTGTTCCAGCATTTCTGGCACGAGATTTTCCGACTGTACGTTATGACCGATCTGCCCCGGAAGGGTGACGGACACCACGGCCCTCCGGCCTATTTTTTTCCTGATGTGGAATTTTATGCTGCTGGCGCTGACGGTCGCTCTGAGCGTGGCGATCAAAATGACCGGTAACTGGTACCGTACCGAGGCCGAAAAGCAGGAGATCGAAAGGAACGGACGCAGGCCGAACTGAAAAACCTGAAGAGTCAGTTGAATCCGCATTTCCTGTTCAATACGCTTAATAATAGCTATGCGCTGATCCAGTTGAATCCCCCGCAGGCGCAGTATGCCGTCCACAGCCTGAGTCATTTGCTGCGTTACGTGTTGTACGACAACAATCAGAACTTGATCTCGCTCGACAAGGAGTTCGCATTTATGAAAAATTACATCGAGTTGATGAGTTTGCGGTTGTCGTCCGATCAGGTGAAATTGAATATCGACATTCCCGATGACGGCAGGGGGTATATGGTAGCTCCGCTGCTGTTCATCACGCTGATCGAGAATGCGTTCAAGCATGGGGTAAGCCCGTCCGAAAAATCGTTCGTCAGCATTGCTTTCCGGATTACCGAAGCCGATACGCTGGTCTGCACGATCGAGAATAGCTATTTCCCGAAAGACGACCACGACCGCAGCGGTTCCGGGATCGGGCTCGACAATCTGCGTAAAAGGCTGAACCTGATTTATCCGAACCGGCACATTTTGCGGACGGAACGGCTGGGAGATCGTTATATGTCGCAACTGATTATAAACCTTTGACGATGGCTATCGAATCGCTTGTCGTGGACGATGAACCGCTGGCGCGGGACCCTGCTGGCGGGTTATGTAAAGCAGACGCCGTTCCTGCATTTTGCGGGAGCGTGTTCCAGTGCGGTCGAAGCGCTGACCGTTTTGCAGCGCGAAAAGATCGACCTGATTTTTTTTGGATATCCAGATGCCGCAGCTCAACGGGCTGGGAAGCTTTCGCGGATGATCGGAACGCAAACGCGGGTGGTTTTTACGACGGCGTTTGAACAGTACGCGCTGGAAGGATTCCGGGTCGATGCGCTGGATTACCTGCTCAAACCGATCAGTTATGCCGAGTTCCTGCGGGCCGCCGACAAAGCGCAGCGTTGGTTCGGGCTTCAGGACGGCAAACAGGAGGGCCAGTTGCCCAGGGCCGATCCGCGCAAACTCTTTTCGTCAAGACCGAATACAAGATGGTGCAAGCTGCGCCTCGATCAGATCCTGTATATCGAAGGCGTGAAAGATTACGTAAAGATACATACCGAAGACGGGGCTTCCGTGATGACGCTGATGAGCATGAAGGCTATCGAGGAAACCCTGCCTGCCGACCGTTTCGTCCGGGTGCACCGTTCGTTTATCGTCCATGTGGACAAGATCAAAACGATCGAACGGAACCGGATCGTGTTCGGGAAGGTATATATTCCGGTGTCCGACTCTTACCGGGAACGTTTCATGCAGTTGCTGTCGCGCCGCTCGTTACTGTTGTGACGGATAAAACGGCCGGAATTTGCTACCTTTGCAAGTCGAATTCAAACTTTCATGCAATGAGCGCAAAAACGATTGATTACATTCCGGTAGGCGGGGTATGTTCCAAAATGATCCACGCGGCGGTCGAAGACGGTAAAATATGCGAAGTGGTCTTCGTCGGCGGTTGTCACGGCAATACGCAGGGGATCTGCTCGCTGGTAAAAGGGATGCCTGTGGACGAAGCGATCGCCCGTTTGAAAGGGATCGATTGCAGGGGAAAAGGCACTTCCTGCCCCGATCAGTTGGCCCGGGCGCTGGAACAGGTCGGATAACCGGACGTGCCGGTATAAGCGAAGCGGCGGAGCGATCGCTCCGCCGCTTCGCCCGTTCGGGATGCGTCTTATTCGTAGAAGACGTTGGCGTCGCGGTCTTTTTAAGTTCGAACGGCCATGCTTTGTGCGATTCAAGCAGGTAGATGTTCATGCCCGCTTCGTTGTAAGTTACGTCCAGTTTTTCGAGATTCTTGTTGGCTCGGGCGTCGATTTCGGAGAGTCGGTTGTACGGGACTTCACGGTCGTTATTTCCGGGCAGCATGAGATATCGAGTTGCGTGAAGCTCGTTTTTATTACAGTTCAGTTCAGACAATGCCTTGCAGGGCGACAGGTCGAGACTTTGCAGTGCGCCGTGTTCGCAGGTCAGCGTGACGAGAGACGGGCATCCGGCCAGATCGAGTTCGCGGAGCTTACTGTCATTGATAACCAATGTTTTCGGGAGGAACATCCGGTCACGTTGAGCGTTTCCAGCGTTTCGTCCGAGTAACCGCAGTCGATGGTCTGTAACAAGGTACATCCCGAAACGTCGATTGCCGGGTAATCGTTATAGTTCAATTTTACCGAATCCAGATTTTTGCATGCTTTCAGATCCAGTCCGGCGGCGATCTTGCAGGATTCCGCGATAAGGATCTTTAATTCTTTGCAGGTAGACAGTCCGACGATCGATTCCACGTCCAGACTGTATGCGGTCGCCTTTTCGAGCGATTCGCAGCCGGTCAGGTCGAGCGACGTAATTTTCGTTTCTTCGCCCGTGTCGCTACCGTTGCCGCTGCATGCCAGTTCCCGCAAAACGGTATTGCCGGACAGGTCGAGCGACGTGATCGGGTTGCCCAGGCAGTTCAGACCGAGCAGCCGCCTGAAATGGTCGATCCCTTCCAGCGAGGCGATGTTCTGTCCCGAACAGTCGATGTATTCGATCATATCCAGTTCGAACTGACGTATTTTCCGCCCAACGAACCGCAGTTTTTGTTTTCGATCAGGAAGTTCCTGAAATTCTCGTCCGGAATATCGACTACCGTCGTATCTCCGTAGGAAGGGTTTACCTCTTCGCCGTCATCCGGAATGTCTCCGCTTTCGGTAGTGGCTTCCTGTCGTATCGTGACTGTGATGCGGGTGTCACCGCAGACGATCGTAATGACCGCCGTGCGCACCGCGCCGGTAGTGTTGGTTTCTAGATCGATCGTCAGGCGGTATTTTCCGGCAGGGCCGTCGTATCGGCTCAATTCGATCCAGTCCGGGGACGACGTGGCGTTGGTTGCTTTGGAGCCGGTTTCGGTGACGGTGGCGTTCCAGGACTGCGCGGCGGTAAATTCGAATCCGCTTTGGTTGCGGTCGGCGTAGAGCCGCTGATTCATTTCGTTTTTGTCGGAAACGGTGATGTTGCCAATGGTCATTTCAGGGCTTTCGTTGTCTTTGTTACAGCCGCCCATGATACAGGCGGTGAGAACCAAAAATGCAAAAAATCTTTTCATCGTTCTTTTATTTGTAGTTTGAAGTCGTTCGCTCGTAAATAGTTACAAAATTATAAAAACGAGCGTATAAAGTCAACCTAAAAGACCGTTTTTACCGCCTTCCCTCTTTCCTGCCGCGTTTACTGCATTCGGAACAACCGTCGCACAGGTCGCACCCTCCGCACTTTTTATCGGAGGAGCCGCATCCGCATCCGCATCCGCACCCTTTCCGTTTGTTCCACCGGTAGATGGAGAACAGCGTGTAAACGAACGCCGCCGCGATGATGATTGCCGTAATGATTCCCTGCATACTTACCGTGTTTTATAGCCAGCTTCCTATCTGGTAAACGGCAAAAGACAATAACCATGCTAAGCCCGTCGAATAGACGACCGAAAGCGCGGCCCATTTGCGGCCGGCTTCGCGGCGTATGGCTACGATAGCCGCGATGCAGGGGACATAAAGCAAGATGAACAGCATCAGCGTATAGGCTACCAGCGGCGAATAGACCGGCTGTCCCGCCTTGTCGCCTTGCGTGTATATTTGTTTTTGCAGGTTTTCGGCCAGCGAAGCGTCGTCGTCCCCGCTGTTGCTCAACACGGCCATCGTACTGACGACAATCTCCTTGGCCGCCAGTCCGCTGAACAGGCTGATCCCGATCTGCCAGTCGAAGCCGAGCGGCCGGATCGCCGGTTCGATGAAGTGGCCGATTTTTCCGATATAGGACTGTTTTTGATGTTCGGCGTGGCGGATGTCATTCAGTTCCTGCAGTTTCGCTTGCTCGTCTTCGGACGATAGGCCGGAAGAGACAATCTCGGCTGCCACCCGGTCGTAATCGACCGAATATTCTACGTTGCGCGGATAGTATCCGAGGGCCCAGATGATGATCGATGCAGCCAGAATGACCGTTCCCATCTTCCGCAGGTACTGCGATCCTTTGCTCCACATGTGGCGGACGACGTTGCGGGTGGTCGGTATCCGGTAGGGCGGAAGTTCCATGACGAACGGCGCCTCCGCTTTTGCGAACAGCAGTTTTTTGAACAGTATGGACGATCCGATGGCGATCAGGATGCCGATCAGGTAGATCGAGAACAGCACCAGCCCTTGATTCGACGGGAAAAGGCGGAGATCAGCAGGACGTAGACCGGCAGCCGGGCGCTGCACGACATGAACGGAATGATCAGCATGGTCATCAGCCGGTCTTTTCGGCTTTCGAGCGTGCGCGTGGCCATGATGGCCGGAACGTTGCAGCCGAAGCCCATCAGCAGCGGAATGAACGATTTGCCGTGCAGTCCGATCTTGTGCATCAGTTTGTCCATGATGAAAGCCGCCCGTGCCATGTAGCCGGTATCTTCCATCAGCGAGATAAAAAAGAACAGGATCAGGATGTTCGGCAGGAAAACGATCACGCCCCCCACTCCGCTGATGATTCCGTTGACGATCAGCTCGCGCAAAAGGGCCTTCCTGCATGATTCCGCCGATGAAGTCTCCCAGCCATTCGACGCCGGCTTCCAGCCATCCGGCCGGAATGCCGCCGAGCGAAAAGGTCGTCTGGAACATGATCCACATGATCAGCAGGAAAATAGGAGTCCCCAGACCTTATGGGTCATGATCCGATCGACCCGGTCGTCGGGCCGGTTTTTACGCAGGTTGATGCCTTGGCAGGTCTCTTCGAGCGCCCCGGCGATAAACCCGAATTTGGCGTCCGTAATGATCGTTTCGACGCTGTCTTTGTACTGGCGTTCGAGTTTCTGCCGTTCATGTTCCGCCACGGCGCTTATCTCGGCGAAGTTGGCGGCCGGTTCGACCACTTCGTATCCGTTTTTATCGTTACAAAGCAGTTTGATCGCCAGATAGCGCGACGAATAGCGGGCGACCAGGTCGGTATTTTCCAGATCTCGTCTTGCAGCAGCCGGATGCTGTGTTCGATGTCTTTCCCGTAATTGATGTGGATATGCCGCACGATCGGTTCGTTGTCTTCGAACACGTCGATCACGGTTTTGAACAGTTCCCGGATTCCTTCGCCGCGGGAGGCGACGGTCGGCACGATCGGGATTCCGATCATCCGGCCCAGATTACGGTAGTCCAGTTTCAGACCCGACTTTTCGAGCTCGTCGTACATGTTCAGCGCGATCACGACCTTCAAGTCCATGTCGATCAGTTGCGTGGTCAGGAACAGGTTGCGTTCGAGGTTCGAGGCGTCCAGCACGTTGATAACCACGTCGGGCATGGCGTCGAGAATGTGCCGGCGCACGTAAAGTTCTTCGGGCGTGTATTCGGTGATCGAATAGGTGCCAGGCAGGTCGAACAGGTTGAACGTAGCCGTCCTGCCGGAAAACGGCCTGTTTGGCGTCGACCGTCACGCCGCTGTAATTGCCGACCCGTTCGTGGGAGCCGGACGCGACGTTGAACAGCGATGTCTTGCCCGAATTCGGATTGCCGACCAGCGCGACGTTGATGGTTCGGCCCGTTACGTGCTGAAAACGGTTGACCGATTCGTCCCGGAACGTTCCGCCGGACGGAAGTCCCGACCCCGCCGTTCCGCCGCTCGGCAGCGAAACTTCGATCAGTTCCGCCTCGCTTTTGCGCAGGGCGATGCGGTAACCCATGATTTCGTATTCGATGGGATCCGACAGCGGGGCGTTTTTGATGACCCGCACCGTTTTGCCGCGAACGAATCCCATTTCTGTGATCCGGTTGCGAAAAGAGCCGTGTCCGAACACTTTGGTGATGACCCCTTCTTCCGACGTCTTCAGTTCCGACAGGCGTTTATTTATGATTTCTTTTTCCATTTATCGTCAGACCGGGAAATTTTTTCCGGGCAAAGGTACGCAACCGGAGGATTCCGGAAAATACCTGAAGCCGGGGAAAAAGGCTTCCCCTCGTACCTCGAATCGGTTATGACTGCCGCTGCAAAGATAAAACAGTATCCCGGTTGTTCTACCGGACGAAACGGAAAAAGGCGAAAAAAGTGTATGTACGGAGCGCTCCGTATGCTCCGTAAAATGATAATAATACTCCGTAAAATGATTTTTCGGGACAAATCGTCGGGCCTTTCGGCAAAAAAAATCGTATTATTGTATTTGGTAAGGCGTGTGGTTTTGCATGCCGCCGGAGATAACTTTAACCTAATTTTACTGAACGAAGAGATGAGTAAGAAACGTTTTGTCGGCCTGCTGTTGATCGGGGCCTTGTTGTTTGTTTTCGCAGTTGCATGCCCAAGATGCGGTGCCGTTGTCCGTCGCGCCGAAAGAGTCGAAGGGTTTTGTGATGAAAGAGGTCGAAAAGGGAGTGTTCGAGGTGACGACCGCTCCGAACGACGCGGTGATTGAGTTCGCCCGCTGAAAGAGCAGTTGCCGGAAGATGTGGCGGTGCTGAGTTTCGATTATTTCTGCGCTTCGGGCATGGAGTTCATGGTCGTGACGGTCAATAACGACCGGTCGCGCATCGAGGAGAACATGATCCGCCTGCCGATCGCCGAAGGATGGAGCACTTTCTCGGTCGATGTGTCCGATAGCTCAAACTAAAAGTCCCAATGATTTTCTGAGCTTGCTGATCGTTCCGAATGCGGCCAAACCGACCACCATGCGGATCAAGTCGCCGCGCCTGAGGGCTTATACCGAAAAAGAGATCGCTCAGAACCGGCAGAAAGCCGAACGGGAAGCACGCGAGAAAAGACTGAACTACGATATCGACGTTTACCTTAAGAAAGATCACCCGTGCCAGGTGACCGACGTGAAAGTGACCGACGAAGGCGTCGAAGTGGCCGGTAATATCAAAGGAATGCCGGGCGACGTTTATTTGTGCGAAGTGCCGATGTTCGGCGACCTGACCGATCTGACTTTCATTACCGAAAAGAAAATCGATAAGCCGACGAACTTCAAGCTGAAATTCGACCGCTATGCGCAGGTTGACGGGCGGCAGTACGACCGCCTCTATTCGCGCTGGGTGCTGGCCCAGAAGTCGCAGAAGGGATATCTGATCTGTTCGCACGGGCGTTATGCCGACGACGTGAAGGCTCAGTACGATCTGCCGCACGAGGTGGTGGCTACCAAAAAAGGGATCGGCGGTTTCCACGACGGTCCGTACGCTTCCGATGCGGACAGCCTGCAGGCGACCAGCATTACGGTCAATATATGGCTCGGTTTTATGCGCTTGACTCCGTCCGACAATTCGATTCCGTTCGAATACAACGGCAAAACTTATTATGCCGATAAGAAAACCATCGACGGATTCGACAAGACGCTGCAATTCGCGGCTTCGAAAAACATGATCGTCAGCGCGATCATTCTGGTGGCTCCGGAGCGCGCTTTTGCCGACAAAGCCGCCGGTAAACTGTTCGAACATCCGGATTTCGATCCGGCGGGTATCTATACGATGCCGAACATGACGACGCTCGAATCGCTGAACCTTTACGCCGCCGCGATCGATTTCCTCGCTTCGCGCTACAACCGCCCGGACAAGAAGTACGGCCGCATCCACCACTGGATCGCCCACAACGAAGTCGATGCCGGTTGGGTGTGGACCAATGCCGGGATCAAAACGCCGCTGCGGTTCATGGATATTTACGTCAAGTCGATGCGTTTGCTCTATTATACGGCTCGCAAATATAACCCGCATGCCGAAGTGTTGATTACGCTGACCCACTACTGGCAGTCGCGCCACAACGAGTATTGCTACCCGTCGGCCCAGTTGCTCGACCTGCTGCTCGATTACACCGAGGCCGAAGGCGATTTCAAATGGGGCGTGGCACACCATCCTTATCCGCAATCGTTGTTCGAACCGAAAGCGTGGCTCGATACCGAAGCGACGTTCGATTACAATACGCCGCTGATCACGTTCAAGAACCTCGAAGTGCTCGACGCATGGATCAAGCAGCCGCGCGCGCGCTATAAAGGCAAGGAGAAACGTACGCTTTATCTGTCCGAACAGAATCCCAATTCGAAAGATTACTCTGAAGAAGCGCTGCTGGAACAGGCTGCCGGAATGGCTTATGCGTTGAAGAATCGAAGCCTGCGACGGAATCGACGCTTATCAGATGCACGGCTGGTTCGACCAGCGCGGCGAAGGAGGTCTCAGGATCGGTATCCGTCGCTTCCCGGACGATAAGGACGATCCGTCGGGACGCAAACCGGCCTGGTTCGTATTCCAGGCTTTCGGCACCGACCGGGAAGAAGAGGCATTCGAATTCGCTAAGAAAATCATCGGCATCGACAGTTGGGATCAGATTATTTACAAAGAACCGATCGCCATGCCGACCCAATCGAAATAGATTGTAATTGAATCATCCGCCGGTATCCTCGCCTATTTCGGGCGGGGATTCGGCGGATAAATAAGAATCCGGTTTTGATAAATTTGAATACGATGTTTACTGTTAAGATTTCGCGGGCGGCTCTGTTCGCGGCCTTCGGTCTGCTGTCGGGAAGCGTTTCCGCGCAAACGGCAGGTCAGGCTGCCGGATGCGGCGGCCGCGACCTGCAGGCCGATACGTGGGTGGCTACCGATGCGCTAGGACGGACGCTGCCCGGTTATGCGGAGTGCGGTCGCGTAAAAACGAACCGCACGGTGGCGATGTTCTATTTCGTAACCCACAACCAGAACGGGGGGCGAAAGACGGTCCTTATAACGTGACCGAGATACTGAAGGCCGATCCGGTGAACCCGAAATGGGGCGGCGGCGTCCATTACTGGGGAGAGCCGGAAGCGGGTTACTACATCATGAAGGACGAGTGGATCATCCGCCGTCATGCGCGGATGCTCTCCGACGCGGGTGTCGATCTGATCGTTCTCGACAATACGAACGACAATATTTACAAAGATGTTTTCGTCTTCATCGCCGAAGTGTTCCGCAAGATGCGTTCCGAGGGCGAGACCACGCCGCAGATCGCCTGCCTGGCCAGCCAGAATTCGGTGCAGCAGGCTCTGGGATCAGATCTACAGCCGGGGGTTGTATGCCGATCTGTGGTTCCGCTGGAAAGGCAAGCCGTTGCTGATGTTCGGGCAGCATATCATCGGCGGGCGCCAGCAAATGGACGATGTCCGTTTCCCGAAAGAGATCCGGGATTTTTTCACGATCCGACAAAGCTGGGCGTGGACGACGCTCCGGTGGTACGACGACGGACATGACGAGTGGCCGTGGGTGGACCATTATCCGCAGTCGGTCGGCTGGCACGAGTCGCCCGACCGGGCCGAGTACGTGCCGGTGGCGTCCGCGCAGCATCCGCTGTCGAATATCGGACGGAGTTTCCGCGACGGCGTGGAGCCGGAGCACGACCGGTACGATGCGACGACCGATACCGATAAGGGGCTTTATTTCGATCAGCAGTGGCAGCGTGCGTTGGAGGTCGATCCGGAATTTATATTCGTGACCGGCTGGAACGAATGGACGGCCGGACAGATGAACCGGACGAATCCGGATTACGCCGAGGAGATGAAGAAATGGGACTTTTTCCCCGGAGCCAAATGCGGCAAAGGCGGCCGCGAAGTCAAAATGGGCGAAGGCTATTTCATCGACCAGTACAACCAGGAGTTCAGCCGAGACATCGAACCGATGAAGGGCGGCCATACCGACAACTATTACTACCAGTTGATCGCCAATGTCCGGAAGTACAAAGGGGTTGCCAAGCCCGAACCGGCCGGCGAACCGGTAACGATCGACCTGAACGGCGGTTTCGACCAGTGGCGGCAGGTCAAAAAGACTTATTACGATCATGCGGGCGATACGTATCACCGCGACAGTCCGGGTAATTTCGCCGCCGGGCCGTATGTGAATGCGACCGGGCGCAACGACATTATCGAGTCGAAGGTGGCGCGTGACGATAAGTATGTCTATTTCTACGTAAAAACGGCGCAGCCGCTTACTCGCATACCGATCCGTATTGGATGTTGCTGTTTATCGATACCGACAGGCAGCATGCGACCGGATGGGAAGGCTACGACCTGCTTGTTAACGACGGTTTCCGAAGCGGTAAGAGCATGGTCAAAACCTACGATAAGACCGGATGGAGGAAAAGCCGCGAAGCAGCCTATCGCTACCAGGGTAACGAGCTGATGGTGAGCGTTCCGCGTAGCTGTTTCGGGCCCGGAAAACTGGCTTTCGATTTCCATTGGGCCGACGGCATCCAAAAGTTGGGGGATATCGACGAGTTCCTGCTCAATGGCGATCAGGCCCCGTCGCGCCGCGCGAATTACCGGTATGAAGAGGATTAACGATAACCTGAAACGATATGAAAAAATGTTTTTCCCGGCTGTCCTGGCGGCGTTGTCCGTCTCGGTCTTTACGGCTCGCAGCGCGACGCCGCCAACGGCAGCCTGACTCCGCATTTCAAGCAGAGCAGTTATGTCAACGAGTCGGTGACGCTCGAAAACAAGTATGTCACAATGAACTTTTTTCAAACGGATCAAAGGCTGGGGCTGGGGTGAAATTCTGACGCCCGAAGGCAAGCTGATGGCCGTGATGGATCATCTGGGCGAACTGATGATCCGCGATCAGGACATCCCGATGCGTTTCGAGGCCGATTCGGTGTCCGGGTCAGGACGGACGACGGCGAAAGCCTCGTATTCAACGTCAAATCGGTGGTCGTGCGCGAGATGTTGAAAGGCACTTCGTTCGACAACTGGATGCATTATCCGTACGGCGAGCCGGCCATTACCGGAACGGTGACGATTACCGTCACTCCGGATTCTCCTTTCGTCAAACTGAAATACGATCTGACGGCGACCGGTAATTACTACCTGCGCTACCTGCGCGGTCCATGGCTGAAGGTGGGCGAATCGTCGTTCGGGACGAAGAAGGACGATGCGATCCTGCCGGGTGTGGACTGGGCGATCGGCGACGAGTGGACGAGCGGTTCAGACTTTTTCAAAGACCCGTGGGCGCTGCGCGTCGTCCCCACCCCAACAAGGTGTCTGTGCCGTTGATGGCGATCAGCTACGAGGGGGACGGTATCGGACTGGCATGGGACCCGAATGCGGTAGCGGCGCGTTGGTTCAACTACCGCACGCAGCATCCGCAACCGGTGTTCGCCTCGCCGAATTTCGTCGATCGGATGAATAACCAACTGATGGGTCTGATGATTCCGGACGCTTCGGTCGAAGGGCATGAGAACGAGATTTATTCGCAGATCGCTCCGGAACTGCGTATCGGCGAGAAGATCGAATTCGACGCCGAACTGTGGCTCAGTAAAGGGAACAGCGTCGATGTGGTAACCGACTGGGTGAAACGTCATGGCCTGCCTGAACCTTCGGCTCCGAAATGGGATTACCGTAAGGCGCTCGACTTGATGGCCGGCGCTTATAATACGAACCTGTGGCACGAGGGGCATGGTTTCGGCGTGGTGCAGCGTTCGATCGACGAGGCCGGCCCGAACATTCCAGGATTTTTGAGGCGTTACATGAACGAAAATAAAAGTCGCAGGTAGTTAAAGAGTTGCAGGCCAAAATCGAATCGTTGCAGCCCAAAGAAGTTCCTATGGTTAAGATCGAGACGCCCGAACAGAAGAAGGCCCGCCAAGTAAAAACATGGGGACGAAATTCTGGCAATCCAGCGTGCCGACGGTTCGTTCGCTTTCGAACCGGACGGACGACACTACCGCAAGGACGATTTCAAGGTAGCGACCTCTTTCGTAGAGCCGATGGGACTCGACGGGGCTACGGCGCTCGACATTACGATTCTGCCGGCGATGGAACTGTTGCAAATCGGGAAGGAAACCGGCGAACAGCGTTTCCTGGACGCGGGTAAAAAGGCGATCGACTTCTGCATGTCGATGACGCGCCCCGAGGGCGGCGACTTCTGGGAAACCCCCGTTGCATGCGGCCAACCTGTTCGCCGCGGGACATGCCGCCATCGCCAACTACAAGGCGTTCGAGCAGTTCGGCGATCCGAAATACAAGGAAAAAGCGGTTTACTGGATGCGTACGATCCTGCCTTTCACGCACCTGTAGGGAGCCGGAGGAGATTCCGATGCTGTACAATACCAAACCGGTGCTCAGTTCGAGCGACTGGTACTTCGCCAACTGGGTGCGCGACCATGTGCAGTGGGAGGTGCTCGCCGTGTTCGCTCAGTCGATTGCCAACGGCATCCGCTGGGAGGAGGTCGATCCGGAGATCGACTGGATGAAGTTCCACCGCGGTATTACCAATGCGGCGATCCGTTGGATGAATGTGCATACCGACGACAACTGGCGTCCGCACAATATTCCGGAGACGTACGACCGTTACAAAGAGGGTGCGTTCGACTATTGTTTCCCCGATACGCACAATGCGACGACGGGCAACTACGGCGGTATGTTTATTCCTCCTTCCGCTATCGCGGACAACATCTACTACCTGTTGGACCGCGAAGCCGAGGCGGCAAAAGGTAAAAAGTAGTTATTCGGAAAATTTCATTGCGGGAAGCCTGTTGAACGGCAGGCTCCCGCTTTTTTAATAAAATGCGAGATGAATTATCGTAAAATCGTATCGGCTGTCGCCTTGCTGTGGTGTACGGCCGGGTTTGCCGCCGGATCGGAACCGGCTGCCTGCGTACGGCCGATGATGGGAACCGGGGCGGCCGGATGCGTCGTGCCGGTGGCGGCAGCTCCGTTTGGAATGGTGCAGTTGGGGCCGGATACTTATTTCACCGCTTCCGGCTACCACTACGACCATCCGTTGATCTACGGTTTCAGCCAGACCCATAAATCGGGCGGCGGCGGAACCGATTATCAGGACATCATGTTCTTTCCGGTTACGGATGCCGTATGGACGCAGCAGCAGGTTTGTCCCGACCGCGTCGGCAGCCGTTATTCGCACGAGCAGGAGTTTATCGAACCGGGGTATTACCGGATCAGGCTCGATTCGGACGTGGATGCCGAACTGACGGCTACGGCTCGCTGCGGGATGCACCGCTACACGTATCCGGAAGGGGCGATGCGGCAGTTGATCATCGACTTGAAACACGGCTGCGAGCATTCGACGACCATTTTCGCCGACGAAGATTTCGATACCGTCAAAATCTCGCGGCTGGAATGGGTCGACGACCGTACGGTGCGGGGATACCGGGTTTCGAACGGCTGGGCGCCGGAACAGCACGTCTATTTCTACGCCGAATTTTCAGAGCCGATCGTTTCGTGCCGTCTTTTCGATCATAAGCATTTTCGGGACGGCGTCCGTGAGTTGGAAGGTACCGACGTGCGGGCCGTGCTGCGTTTCGGAGGGAAGGCGGGAAAACCGGTCGTCGTCCGTGTGGGCATCTCCCCGGTCAGTATGGACGGCGCGCGGCAGAATCTGAGGGCCGAGATCAAAGGATGGAATTTCGATAAAGTCCGGAAAACGACTTATCGGGACTGGAACGAAGCCCTGTCGGCTGTCCGGATCGCCGATGCCGATTCGCCGCAGAAGGAGGTGTTTTATACGAGTCTTTATTTCGCGATGCTCTACCCGATGCTCTATTCCGATGTGACGGGCGAATACCGCAGTTCCGACTCGAAGGTATATAAGGGCGATTTCCGTTATTTCGCCGGCGTGCTGGGCCTTTGGGATACGTTCCGGGCGCAGAACCCGTTGATCGCGATTCTCAGGCCGGACGTGACCCGCGATCTGATGAAAACCTTGCTGGAGCACTACCGCCACTGCGGTCAACTGCCGATCTGGACGCTGGCCGGCGTCGAGAACATGTGCATGATCGGTTATCACTCGATGCCGCTGGTTGCCGACGCTTATTGCAAAGGGATTCGCGGTTACGATGCGGAAGCGCTTTACGAGGCGATGAAAGCGTCGGCCAACCGCGATACGTTCGGTTATTTTCTGAAAGCGTTCCGCGGGACGCGTTATTACAAGCAGTACGAGTACGTGCCGTGCGATCTGGAGGTGACTTCCGTTTCGAAGACCCTCGAATATTGCTACGACGACTGGTGCATCGCTCAGATGGCGCGGATGCTCGGGCACCGGGACGACTACGACTATTACATCGGCCGGGCCGGCTGGTATAAGAATCTTTTCGATCAGAATCTGAACTTTATGCGCGGCAAGAATTCCGACGGCAGTTGGCGGACGCCGTTCGATCCGTTCCATTCGAACCACTACCGGCCGGACGACGATTTCTGCGAAGGCACTTCGTGGCAGTGGACTTTCTTCGTGCCTCACGACGGCAAGGGGCTGATGAATCTGTTCGGCGGCCGCGATCCGTTCGTCGCCAAACTCGATTCGCTGTTTACGGTCAGGCTCCGAGATACACGGCGACAACCCAGCGCCCGATATTACCGGCTTGATCGGACAGTATGCGCAAGGCAACGAGCCGGGGCATCACACCCTTTACATGTACAATTATGCCGGACAACCGTGGAAAGGGCAAAACGGATCAGCGACGTGATCTACACGCTGTACGATACTTCTCCCGAAGGGATCTGCGGCAACGACGATACCGGTCAGATGTCGGCGTGGTACGTGATGAGTTCGATGGGGTTCTATCCGTTACCCACGGTCGGGGCGTTTATTTTATCGGAACGCCGATTTTCGGGGAGATGTCGGTAAAAGCATCCGAACGGGGTGTTGACGATCCGGGCGAACGGCGTATCGCGCGAAAATGCTATATTCAGTCCGTAACGCTGAATGGCGCACCGTATTCGAAGAATTGGCTGCGACACGAAGACCTGTTCGGCGGCAATGCGACGCTGGCGTTCGAGATGGGGCCCGAACCGAATAAAAACTGGGGCAGTTCTCCGGAAGACCTGCCGCAGTCGATGTGCGACGAAACCTTTGAAAACTGACAGGGATGAGACGGATCAATTGTTTATTGGGAGTTTTGCTGTGCATTTTCGGCGCGCAGCAGGCGTTCGGGTTCGCCCGGCCGGAGAAGGAGTATCGGATTTTCCAGTTTCCGCGGACGGCTATTCCGCGTATCGACGGCGATTTTTCGGAGTTGGGACATGGTGCCCGATTCCTATGCGATTGGATTGTCGGAGTTGTACGATACGCATGGCGGACGCGGTGAGAACCTCGATCCGAAGGAGTTCGACCTGACCGTCAAGGTCGGTTGGGTGAACGGGGAGAACCGGCTCTATTTCTATGTGGAGGCTTACGACGATAGCTGGGACTTTACCGATCCGGGTTTGCGGCAGGATATTTTCGAATTGGTGGTCGACGGCGACGCGTCCGGCGGTCCGTTTATCAAGGAAGACAACGGCAATATCAACAAAGGCGCCGGTTGCTGACCTGCATTTCAAGGGACATGGCGCCCATGCGCAGAATTACCACATTTTCACGCCGGTGCAGCACGGGAAAGACTGGGCGATGGTATGGGGTTCTACGCCGTGGATCAAGGATTTCCCGTATGCCAACGTCGCGTACGACTATGATTTCGGGCCGGGTGAATCCGGTGTGCTGAAAATGGAGTTCTGGATCACGCCGTTCGATTACGCGGCGGTCGAAGGGCCCGGTCGTTCGGTCGTTTCGCAGTTGACCGAGAACGAGTTGATCGGAATGTCGTGGTGTATGATCGATTTCGATGTGGATCGGCCGAAAGCCGATCCGGTAATGTGTCTGTCGCACGATTTCCGGATGATCCGCGACGCTTCGTTCCTAAACGCTTTCCGGCTGATGCCGCTGGAAGAGACGCTGCGGCCGAAAATCGCTGCCGACTGGGCGTTTACCGAAGTCGACCGCGACCGGCGGATCGTGCTGTTCGAAGATCGTTCGACCGGAGAGATCGCCCGCCGGGAGTGGGACTTCGGCGATGGAACGAAATCTCCGAGGAATATCCGCTGCACCGTTATGCAAAGCCGGCGAATGGACGGTGACGCTGACCGTCGAAGGCCCGGACGGGCAAGACCGCCGCATCAAGGTGTGGGAGGTGGTGACTCGGTAAGGGCAGATTGCCGTACTATTCTATTGATAAACGGATCGGGGAAGTTCATCGAACTTCCCCGATCCGTTTATTTGAATATTTTTATTCAATTAGCTGATTTTGCCTTGATTATCGTTTGGAAGTGTCGCGCCGTGTTTTCTGCGGGCGCAATTGCAAAACCGGCATCGCCGTAAACCTGTATGTGACGCGAGGATTGGACATAAGATGGTTCAATATCGCTTGTTTCGAAGCAGTAAATAGCAGCTCTTTGCGGCCGGTATTCGCATCGGTCTGTTCCTGTCGGATTTCGAAACCTTCCCGGAGGTAAAAGCGTACGGCCCGTTTGTTTTCGGCGTATACGCTCAGTTCCAGCGTCGGATATTGCGCTGCGGCCCATTGCAGCAGGCGGCGTCCGATACCTTGTCCCTGCCGGTCGGGATGGACGAATAGGGCCGCGACATAGTTTTCGACCAGCGAGACGAATCCGCAGACGCTTTCCGCCGATTCGTCCTGGTAGACGAACGTGCGGGAGTCGGGCAGGTAACGGGTTCTCATTTCGTCCAACTTCCCTTCCCAGTAGCTGCGCGGCACGAAGTCGTGTGCCGCGACGGAGCTTCGCAGCCATATTTCCAGTACGGTGTCCGTATCTTCCGGTTCGAGCGGTCGTATCATGTTGCGGGAAAATGAAAAAGGTGTTCAACATGTTTTGTTGGACACCTTTTTTGTATAAATTCATAAAACGTCCGGCGAAACCGGCCGATGGCCGCCGCCGGATCGGAAACGTCTATTTTGCAGAGTCCGTCGTCTGTGCCGGGCGGCTGCGTCCTGTCCGGCTGCCGGCAATGCCTGCGGCATCAGGTTTTCGTTGCTTTCCAGCGATTGTTCCAGCGCTCTTTCGACGCCGCTTTTGCTCGACGAAATGCTGGCCGACGGCATGGTCATCGTTGCGATCAGGCTCAGTACTACGATGGAAATAGCCAGCCCCCAGGTGAATTTTTCGAGAAAGTCGGCGGTCTGACGCACGCCCATGACCTGGTTCGATGCTCCGAAATTGGCAGCCATGCCGCTTTTGGGGTTCTGAGCCAAAACGGCAAGAATTAACAGGATGCTTGCTATCAGGATCAATACGATGCAGAAAATATACATTACTAATATGGGTTTAAACGTTTATAATTGGTCAGTTAATCGGATTCGCTGTCGCCGAGCCCGGTAAGAATCTCGGCAAAATAAACACTTTTTTCCGGATATAGCAAACTTAATCTGGTATAAATTTCTCTGGCTTTGGAATAAAATCCCTGTTTTGCATAGATTTCGGCCAGTTCTTCGGAAATCAGGTCGGGGTCTTCGGTGACGGATTCCCGGGACAGATCCTCCCCGGGGAGCGTTCCCGTCGCCGGGGAACGGCGGGAAGGGGTTTCCTGCAGGAATTTTTCGATGACATCGAACGGGTCCCGCGTAGCTGCCGTTTCGTTTTTTTTCAGTAAAAAATCCGGCAACGGCCGGAACTGTTGTCGCAACCGGAGAGCAGGCGTGATTGTTCCTCCCCGTTGCCATAGAAGCAGTTGCGCGGCGACGAACCACGGGTAGCGGCCGGCCGCCTCTTCGGGCGGATCGCAAAGGAGCGGAGCGGTTCGGGATGCCGTTTCGTCGTTCATCTGCAGGCGGATTACTGCCAATTCGATACGGCAGCGTTGAAAATATCTTCTACCAACTGATCCACGATTTCCGGAATCAGTGTAGGTTCGACTTCCTGCAACAGTTTGCTGCTCTCGTAGGTGGAGAAAGCCGAAAAAGTTTTGTCGAAGTTCAGGGACGGGTCGACAGCGTTGGTGAACCGTACCCGTACGGTGATCGTCAGGTTATTGAGTACTGCGTACTCATCCCCGGAAATGGCCGCCGGCGTCGACGCGTAATTCGTGATTTCGCCTTCGAAATTCAGGTCGCCGTTTTCGGGCACCTGGATCAGTTTCGTCTGGCGCGCGAAACGTTCCTGCAGCGCATCCGTTAGCGTCGAGCTGAGGATCGGGGCAACCAACAGCGCATTGTTCGGGAAGCGGGCGATGCTGATCGTTTTCATTTCGGGCGACAGCGAAGCCCCCGAAAAGGAGTAACTCACGCTGCACGTACCCAACAGTAGCGGGCATACGAGCAGGATGATGTATTTCAGTCTGTTTTTCATGGCGTTTTCCATTTCCCTGCCGGCCATTTCCGGGATTACGGGATTTCGTCGATTCCTAATTCTTTGATTTTCCGGTACAGCGTGCGTTCCGAGATGAATAGTTCGCGGGCCGCGTCTCTGCGTTTCCCATTATGACGTTTCAAAGCCCGGATTATTGCCTCTTTCTGCGCTTTTTCTTTGGTCATCTCTTCCTTCGGGCCGTCGTCCACGACCTCTTCGGTGTCGGTGTAAAGCGCCTCGGCAGCCGGAGATTTAACGGCCGGTGCGATCGGGTAGCTGCCGCGAGGCAGCAACCCGGCGATATCGCTTTTGGGAGCGTCGTACGATTTCTCGGCCAGTAGTTCGGCGACCATTCGTTTCATTTCGCTCATGTCGCTGCGCAGATCGAACAGAATTTTGTACAGTAGTTCTCTTTCGGTATTCACCTCGCTGGCCGGGGCGCTGCCGCTCATGACCATCGGAATGGTGTTCGGCGCGGAATCCGGCAGGTATTTTTTGATGATCTCGCCGGTAATCAGACGGGTTTCCTCGACGGCGGAGATCTGTTCCGCCACGTTTTTCAGTTGCCGGATGTTGCCGGGCCAGCGGTAGTTCTCGAGCAGGTGCCGCGCCTCGTCGTCGAGGGTGATGACGGGCATCCGGTATTGCGTGGCAATATCCGTGGCGAACTTCCTGAATAGTAGTGTGATGTCTCCTTTGCGCTCCCTGAGCGGCGGGATGGTGATGGGCACCGTGTTCAGCCGGTAGTACAGGTCTTCCCGAAAGCGTCCGTTGGAGACCGCTTCGCGCAGGTTGATGTTGGTCGCGGCGACTACCCGCACATTGGTCTTGGCGGACTTCGACGCTCCCACCCGCATAAATTCGCCGGTTTGCAGTACCCGGAGCAGGCGCACCTGGGTCGTATGCGGCAGTTCCGCCACTTCGTCCAGGAAAATGGTTCCTCCGTCGGCTTCCTCGAAGTAGCCTTTCCTGCTTTCGGTAGCTCCGGTGAAGGCTCCCTTTTCGTGGCCGAAAAGTTCCGAATCGATCGTGCCTTCCGGAATGGCTCCGCAGTTCACGGCAATGTAGTTTCCGTGTTTGCGGGCGCTGTTCGCATGAATGATCTGCGGAAAGAACTCCTTGCCTACCCCGCTTTCGCCGGTCACCAGTACCGAAAGATCGGTCGAAGCGACCCGCAGGGCTATTTCGAGAGCGCAGTTCAGACTTTCGTCGTTACCGATGATCCCGAAGCGTTGTTTTATGGTCGTTAACTCCATTTTCGTTTAAGTAAGTAGCCTGTGCCGGATTGTCCGGAAAGGAGTGCCGGCGCAGGTGTTTTTCGTACGGACTAATCGTTGTCCGGAGCGGGCGCGCTTTGTACGGTCGCGGTATCGGTCTGTGCAGGCAGGATGATCGACTGGATGTCGGGGCCTTCGCGACTTACCAGAAAACCGAAGATCATCACGGCGAGCGCGATGATGGCGGTGATGATCGCGATGACGATAAAACCGTCCGCTTTCGATCTCTTTTGAACCGGCCGTCCGGGCTGCTGCGGCCTGCGCGGATAACCGGGCTGTTGCGGCCTCTGGTTCATCGGAGGCCGGTTGCCTGCGTTCGGCATCGGCGGTTGATAGGGCTGTTGCGGAGCGCGGTTGGGAACTTGCTGCGCCGGCGGCGTCTGCCGAACCGGATTGCCCGGATGCGGCGGCGTCTGTTGTTGTACGGGACGTTGTTGCGTCGG
>VOFH01000143.1_pt1 | contig 40000 bp, 62 predicted proteins | sample 5384091 | NCBI WGS metagenome assembly VOFH01 (sample SAMN12384727, study PRJNA508395) | human gut metagenome | isolation source: healthy gut G | host: Homo sapiens
TGACACAGGAACAGAAAGCATTTATTGAGCGGGTGGGCGCGCTGGCCGCGGCGGATATGAAGAAAAGCGGCGTGCTTGCCTCGCTGACAATCGCGCAGGCGATTTTGGAAAGCGGCTGGGGCAAATCCGGCTTGACGGTCAAGGGAAACGCCCTGTTCGGCATCAAGGCCGGGACAAGCTGGAAAGGCCGGGTTTACAGCACGAAAACGCAAGAGTGTTACGACGGCGTGAACTTTACCACCGTGACGGCCCTTTTCCGGGCATACGACAGTTGGGAAGAGAGCGTGGAGGACCATTCGGCGTTGCTGACGGGCGCGGCCCGGTACAAAGCCGTTGTCGGGGAGCGGGACTATAAGACCGCTTGCCGGGCGATCAAGGCGGCGGGCTACGCCACGGACCCGAACTACCCGGACAAGCTGATTCAGATTATCGAATCATACGGCCTGACGGCCTACGACGGCGCAGGACAGGCCGGAGCGGGCGGCGGGTCAAATATCACGGCTGGGGCGGAACGCCCCACAGACGCGAAAGGAGAGGGCAAAATGAAAGCGTCTGAATTCATCAAGAAACTGCAAGACATCGTGGACCATTACAAGACACTGTACGTCATGGGCTGTTTCGGCGCGCCCCTGACCGGGGGCAACGTGTCCCGGTACTGCCAGAACCACAGCTACAACAAGCAGGCGGCGCGCACGGCCATGATCAAGGCCGCGGCGAATCAGAACCCGCCCGTTTTCGGCTTTGACTGCGTGTGCATGATCAAGGGCGTTTTGTGGGGCTGGAACGGCGACGCGTCCAAAACCTACGGCGGCGCGTCCTATGCCTCCGGCGGTGTGCCGGACATCGGAGCCGACACCATGATTACGAAGTGTTCCGGCGTTTCCACCGATTTCAGCAAGATTGTTCCGGGGGAAGCTGTCTGGCTTCCGGGTCATATCGGCGTATACATCGGCGGCGGAAAGGTCATCGAATGTTCGCCCGCTTTCAAGAACTGCGTGCAGGTGACGGCGTGCCTGAACATCGGCGCAATCTCCGGCATGAACGGGCGCAGGTGGACCAAACACGGCAAATTGCCGTATATTACCTATGACACCGCAGGCGCGGCCACAGGCGGCGCAGGAACGGCGCAGAAGCCCGGCGGGACCTCCGACACCTCCGGCGCGCTGGCGTTCGCCGTGGGCGACGTGGTGCAGTTTACGGGCAACACGCACTACACCAGCGCGGCGGCGGCAAGCGGGAAAGCCTGTAAGCCCGGCCCGGCAAAAGTCACCATGATTTCAAAGGGCGCGAAACACCCGTACCACCTTATCAAGCAGGCGGGCGGCGGGTCCACGGTTTACGGCTGGGTCAACGCGGCGGACGTTCAGAGCGAGACGGACGCGGCCATTGACAAGCTGGCCGGGCTGGGGGTCATCAACTCCCCGGACTACTGGAAAAACGCCGTCGCAGGCGGAAAGGTGGCCTATCTGGATATTCTGTTCACGCAGGCCGCGGCGAAGATTACAAAGGCCGGGCCGCGAACCGCGGACGTGAAATCGGGCGTTGGCGCGCTGGTGAAAGCCGGGGTCATCAACACCCCGGAATATTGGTTGCAGAACTACGGGAAATTGCAGAGCCTTGACCTGCTTCTTTGCGCGCTGGGCGGGGCTGTGTAAAAACGAAAGGAGAAACGAATTATGAACATCATTCAATTTCTGGCCGCGAATTGGGACAGTGTTCTTGTGGTCCTCGCGTTCCTTGTGCTGGTTGTCGTGCTTATCAAGCGCGGCGAAACAAAGATTTTGAAGAAGATTCTTTTTAATCTTGTGACGCAGGCCGAAAAGCAGTTCGGGAGTGGGACGGGCGAATTGAAGTTTGCCGCCGTCGCAGACTGGATTTATCAGAGAATTCCGGCGGTGCTGAAACTGCTGTTCACGGAAAAGGATATTGCGACTATGATTGAAGCCGTATTGGAAGAAGCGAAAAAGGCGTGGGGAACCAACGAGAATTTGAAAGAGTACGTGGAAACCCCGCCCGCCGAAACCATGCTGGCAATCGGAATTAAACAGGACGCGGAAGAGGAAGCAGACGCGCCCGCGGAAAGTGAATAGCTGTCCGATTCGGACAGAAACGAAGCCCGCCGGGGGTTATTCCCCGGCGGGCTTTTTTGTTGGTGGTCATAGCGTTTCGGAAAGTTTAAGCGCCTTGTCTATATCTACATACCCCGCCGCGTTGCAAAGGGCTTCCGCGCTTGTGGGGGTAATCTTGATACCACGCAACCCGTCAATCGGGCGGGGCGCGATATAGGCTTTCAGGAACCGACACCACCGCCCGCCGTCCTTGTAAATCGCGTCGCGGTTCGGGTATGTGTTGCCGGAAAGAATGAAGCCGGAACCGTCGCGGTTGAACCCTTGATTCTCCCATATACTCAAAACGGATTCACGGGCCGCATCCAGCAACTTTTCTTCCGACGGCGGCGGATTCTCCACAAGGCGTTTCGCGTCTCGCGCGGCCTTTTGCGCGTCCAGCTTTGCGCGGTGTTCTGGGGTGTAGATTTTAACGATTTTCGGACGGGGACGAAGCCCGGACCCGCCGCATTCAAAACAAGTCTTGCCCGTACGCGCCCATTTTTCAAGGGAGCCGTACCCGGAACAATGCGGGCAATTATTATCGTGATAGATTTTTGTTCCGTTGCGGTCCGTCCTGACATATTCCAGTTCGTAAAACCCGTATGCGCCCATGATTCATTCCTCCTTTCTCTGTCTAAAATAGATTATTGCGGCGATAATCAGTTTCACAACGGCAACGACGATCAGGAAGATTCCGAGTTTTGCAAGCATGGTTGACAGTTCAGAAGAAAAAGTGTATTCTATGGGTGGGCGGTGAACCCGCCCATAGAATACGGGGTTTCGGCTTACGTGTGCTTATCAATCAGGAGTAACGCAAGCCCTACCAGAAAGTCCACGATTGCGGTTATTACGATGGTGCGAACATCGACCCGCGATTTCGTGGGCTTTTTCTTTTTCCTCTTCACCGCTTCACCCCCTTTCTGTTTATTATTATACTCACGTGAGTATGAAAAGTCAAGAGGAAAACGAAAAATTTTCAAAAAAGTTGCGCCGCCGTGGGAGGTTCGGCGGCGCGGGGTCAATCGGTATTTTCAATCAGGCGCATCACACGCAAGGCGAGATCACGGGCGGGCGCGCCCTCCACGCTATCAGCATAACGGACCAGCACACCCAGCAAGCGCGCCTTGTACGCGTCAACCTCCGTCGGTATCTTTACACCGTAGCGGGTTTCGTAGCAGTCGCGGCAGAGGTACGGCGCGTTTGCGGTGATCGCCCCGTTGCTTTCGTCGGTGTACTGATACGCGCGGCAACTGCAAAGGGCTTTCCACAGGATTCACAACGCCCGGAGAACTTGCGGGAGCGGGTGCGGGCCGTCCGGGTTGTGCGGTGGGGCTTGCTGGACATCAAACCACCACACTTTCGCCCGCGACGGGAACGCAGAACGAAGCGATCTCCGCCGCCCTTGCAATATCCACGTTCATACGATCAAACATAACGGAAAGAGAGAATGCAGGGTACTTCCGGGAGTTCATGGGATAGGTGCTATAAAGCCCCACATAGTCCCCTTTGTTCGTGTTTTGGGGTGCGCCGCCGTGATCGTTGTTTATGGTTGCGGTAAACACGGCGTAATCGGCCAAAATGTCAATCAGTTGTGCGCGGGTGTAACCCTTATATAATTTCATCGAATCATCCTCCATTCGTCAAAGAGGGGGCGGCGGCTTGCGCCGCCCCTTGTTGGTTTACCCGGCCACGAACACGCCCAGCGGAGAGCCACCCGCAGACCGCCACCCGCGGCGGTGAATGTCGGAGAGGCGGACCCGTTCGGGACGGTCCGGGCGGCTGTCCCAGCGAATCAGGGCAAACACGCCGCCGCGGAAGAACCGCCCGTCGGGGACATCCTCAAAGCCGATTACCGTTCCGCCCTCCACGGGATAGCAGGCACCGCAGACGCATTCGACGCGCTGGCCGATCATTACAATTACCGTCCCGTTGTCGGCGGGCTGGGAAATGGTGATCACGTTGGAGGGGGCCGCGTCCTCCGCGGGAACGGAAACGGCGGATTCCTCCGCGGCTGGGGCCTCTTCCTCCGGCTGAACCTCACGTTCAGCGCGGAACGTGGGAGCCATAGAATAGCGGTCCGGCTGGATATATTCGCCGGAATCATCGAAGCGAATCTTGGAACGGCGGGATTCGCCCATATACTCATAAGAAACGGTTTTCGCGGTCCGCCCGGTGATCTTGATGGAGAAAATGCACTCACTGTCGCAAATGCTACGCGTGAAGTATTCCTTGCCGATTTCAAACTTTTTCATGTGATTACCTCCCATATATAAAAACCAGAAATTGAAGTGTTGTCGTTTACCGTGTCGGCCCCCTTTTCGTGTCGGCCCGTAAGGTTGGCCCCCGCCGTATTCTTTACGCCCCGGCGGGTGGGCGGCTTTCGCTTCCCTCTTTCTGTTTTTATTATACTCACGTGAGTATGAAAAAGCAAGATGGGAAGTTGCACAAAAATACTCACGTGAGATTGTATAGTTTTTCATACTTGCGTGAGTATTCGGAAAATGATATAATCAGCGGAGAAAGGAGGCGGAACACATGGAAAAGAAAAAGTATGCGTGCAACACGCGGGCGAAGAACAAGTGGAACGCCGAAAATTACGACCGCCTTTACCCCTATGTAAAGATCGGGAAAAAGGCGGTCTATCAAAAAGCGGTAGAAGCTGGCGGCTTTGAAAGCCTGAACGACCTGATCGAAACGGCGACGGACAGAATCGCGGCGGAGGTTTTGGGGCTGACCCCGGAGCAATACGCGGCGGAAGTGCAGGCGGCGGCAGAGAAAGCAAAAAAGAAAGGGGAAGCAACATGAGATACAGCGGAATAGAAATTAAAATTGCTAATGATATGCGCTGTTGCAATTCTTGCTATGCGAAAAACTACGACGAAGAGCAAAAAGGAGTAGGAAAACACGTCGGAAGAATCATAACGATTCAAGCTGGACAAACGGTGATTAGTTTGTGTGACGAATGCGCAAGAAAATTGATTGTATCATTGGGAGAACTGATGAACGAATAAGGGAAAAACGGCGAGCATGATTCAATGCCCGCCGTTTTTTTTCTTACCCGTTCAATGCCGCGTGCTGGTAAAAGTCGTCGCAGATCACGGGAATGTTGTTGTAATCGAAATTGTCGAAGTTGATCTTGCTGATGGTGTCTTTGTAGAATGTCGCTTTCATCACGGTTTCGGTGGACGTGTTTCCGTAAGCGTCCACGAGCGGGAAAGACCAGAAAAGCGTTACGCGCCCGATGTCGTCGCGGGATTGCAGGGATTCCAGAATGTCGGCGGCCTGCATCAGCATTCCTTTCCGAACCATATTCGAGGTTAGATTATCTTTCCCGGAAAGATAAATGTCCACAAAGGAGCCGTCCGAACTTTCCCCGACGCTGGCCGCGTCGTAAATACTGACATCTTCTTTTTCGGCATTGGCCGCGGTGATCGCGTCGTCAACTGCCTGTTCCAGCGTGGCCGGAGTTTCCAGCGCGGCGGGGTCATCCGTGGGCGCGGGTTCTACGGGAGCCGGGGCGGGGTTCGGGTAAAGTTCCTCCCCGTTGTATTCCACGCGGTCAACCACGCCGTCGGTGTAATAGACATCGTACACGTAAAGCCCGGCGGAAACTTGGCAATGTCCGTCGTCGCCCGCCTTTCTGGTGACATTTGTTACTTTTGCTTCCATGCCGCAGGACACAAGGACGATGAATACTTCATCGGCCTGTTCCGGTGTGATTGCCATACCAGAAGAAAGCGCGCTTTGCGAATCGGCGTAAAAGTCGTACTGTTCGGACAATTCGGCGTGCTTGGGCGTGTCGTAGTCTGCAAGGCACCCGGAGAGGGAGAGGGCAAGACAGGCCGCAAGAAAAAGAGAAAGCAATCTTTTCATGTGAAATCCTCCATTTCGCCGCCCGTTGTGTCGGGCGACCCGTATTTTTGCGGGTTTGAATCCATTGGAATTATTGGATTCTGACCTTTAACACAATTATCGGAGGTACGCGTGTTAAAGTCAAGAAAAATACGAAACTTTAACACATGTGGAGGAACAACCGATGAAGATATATGACTATAAAGGGCGCAAAAATCTTTGCGGAAACCGCGTAAAAAGAAGCCCGCGCACGCCTAAAAATCACGCAAGAGGACCTTGCGGCCCGGTTGCAGGTGGAGGGAATCACAATGGAGCGGGACAGCGTAAGCCGAATTGAAATTGGAACGCGTTTTGTGACAGATTATGAACTTGTCGTTCTCGCAAGGGTCCTAAACGTGTCTTTAGAATGGCTGACGGAGCAGAACGAAAAATAAATACTTGCGTGAGTATGAAACAAATGCTATAATATGACCACAACGGCGGAGGAAACCCCGCAAGAACAAGGGAGAACGAAAGAAACCCGCCCGGATTGGGCGGGTTTCTTTGCTTTGTGGAGGTTGTGGCATGGGACACGTATTTAGCCATTTATCAAAAACAGACCGTTATAAAATTGAAGCCCTCTTGAATCAGGGGCATACAAAACGGGAAATTGCGGACGAATTGCACGTGCATATCAGCACGATTTACCGCGAAATCAAACGCGCTCGCTGGCAGTATTTGGACGGTGATACATGGATTACAGAAGATCGCTATAACCCGGACGGGGCGGAAAAGAGATACCGCGAAAACCTCGCCGCAAAAGGCGCACCGCTGAAAATCGGGCGCGACTTTGAGCTTGCGGAATACATAGAACGAAAGATTATCGTGGAAGATCGTTCGCCCGCCGCGGCCCTTGCCGAAATCAGGTTGGAGGGGCGGACGTTCAAAACCTCGATTTGCGTAAGCACGCTTTACAGTTACATTACAAAGGGCGTTTTCCTGTCCCTGACCAACAGCAATTTGCCGGAGAAATCGAAGCGAAAGCGAGAATACAAGAAAGTTAAAAAGACCGGAAAGCGTGCGTCGTATGGAAAAAATATCGAAAAACGCCCGGATGAAGTGGACCAGAGAAGCACTTTCGGGCATTGGGAGGGCGACACAGTTTACAGTAAAAAAGACGGGTCAAAAAGCCCTGTTTGTGCTGACAGAGCGTTTGACCCGATGGGAAATCATTACAAGAATCAAAGACCGGACGGCGGCAAGTGTTGTAAAGGCAATGGACCGCATAGAACGGAAATTCGGTGCGGACCTTTTCGCAAAGGCATTCAAGACGATCACATTCGACAACGGCGGGGAGTTCTCCGACGTGAAGAGGTTGGAACGGTCCGTGGTGCGAAAGGGAAAGCGGAGGACAGCGGCTTACTACTGCCACCCGTATTCATCGTATGAACGCGGGTCAAATGAGTGCCAGAACAAAATGATTCGCCGGAAGTTTCCGAAAGGAACCGATTTCGGAAAAGTGTCCGTGGCGGAGATCGAAGCGGCGGAAGCATGGATGAACAACTATCCGCGTGAAATATTGGGCTGGAAAACTGCTGAAATCTGTTTTCGGGAGTGTATTGCCGCCCTCGCCTGATGCCCTAAAAATAAATTTTTATATTTTTTTCGCATTTACTATTGACATTTCCGGAAAATTTTTTCAACAAAGGATTGTTAAAAAATTGACAACTTGCCGGTTTTGAGCTAAACTATTCCTAATAGAGCAACATGAAAAAGTGGATTTTCAGATATCGTTCAATGAGGAGTGACCAAGGTTGAAGAAGGAGAATATCTCTGATGCAGTAATCAGGCGGCTGCCCCGGTACTACCGGCAGCTGACAGAGCTTTGCGGACGCGGGGTTGTGCGGATTTCGTCCCATTCGTTAGGTCAGGAAATGAACATCACAGCCTCACAAATCCGGCAGGATTTCAGCTGTTTTATCGGCGTGGGTAACTTGGGACGTGCTTTGCTGCAAAATTTTCGCTTCTCACAAACAGGCTTTACCGTGGACGCGGCATTCGATGTGGCGCCCTCTGTGATTGGCACAGTGGTCAACGGGGTGTCTATCTACTCCATGGATACGTTGGAGGAGTATATTCGCAGTCATAACATTGATGTCGTGGTATTAACCATTCCACAGGCTGTGGCACAGGAAACGGCCAGCCGGCTGATTCAGCTTGGAATCCACGGCTTCTGAATTTTACCAATGTGGAGCTGTCTAGCCCAAACCCGGATGTGAAATTTGAAAATATTCATTTTGCGGACAGCTTGCTGACCTTAAGCTATCGAATTGCCAACCGTTAATGCCGGTTTGTCCGGCCTGCCGAGAGAAAGGCTTATCTTATGATGAAAAAAACTGATGATGTTAATACCAGCCTGTGCGCTGTTAGCGGTTGCTGCGCTGGCAGCAGGCGGCATAGAGGACCCCTTGGCTTCCTTTGTCCCTACCTGACTGGCACTTTTACCACAACCGTCCATGCGCAGGTGGACCAGCGGCTGGATGCCTCTGACCAGGAGTTGTTGGCCAGCGCAGCAAGCGGCACCCCTGACGGCGGAGGGGACAGATCAATGGGTGGAGACCCGTTTAAAGGAAGGCGATATTTTACAGGGGTTCTACGGGGACAGCGTACTGCTGCTGGCGGGGGCGGCCAAGTCACCTATACAACAGGCGCCGTGGTGGATGTTACCTCCGGGAAAGAGGTGGCCAGCGGAACGGCCCCTGCAGGCGGACCACCGCTATATGGTAGCAGAGGACACGACTGCGATGTTCATTGTCACAACCAAGACGGCGGTGGTCCAATATCAGGGTGGCGGCAGTATAGCAGCATCTAGTACGGTGGATTATAATGCTATGGCGGCGGCACTGAAGCAGTTGAATTTGTTCCGTGGAACGCTTACCGGTTATGGTGAGGGCTATGATTTGGAGTTAGCTCCCACCCGGCTGCAGGCGCTCATTATGTTTATCCGGGTGCTGGGAGAAGAAGACGCGGCGCTGGCCTGGAGCGGCACGACACCCTTTACCGATATAGCCAAGGGCTCTCAGGCGGAAAAAATATGTGGGCTATGCCTATGAAAAGGGCTACACCAACGGCTTTAGCGCAACGCAGTTTTAAACCGGGCAATGCTGTAAATGCGTACCAATATACCGAGTTCATTCTCAGGGCAATGGGCTATAGCTCCTCTTCTAATACCAATCTGGCAGACACGCTGAACCGAGCGCGGATTGCCGGTGTACTGACGGCCGGAGAAGCTGCCGCGCTGCAGACCGGAAAGTTTTTGCGGGCGGATTTGGTGTATGTTTCCTACTATGCACTGGAGGCCACGATGCCGGATGGCGCACAGACCTTGGGCCAAGTGTTAATCAGTAAGGGAATTTTTACTGAGGAAGCATGGGCTGGCGCACAGAGCTTGGTGAAGAGCCAGAGAATGTAATTTTAAACGCACCCATGGACGCAGACCGCATATGATGGTTTGAGACCGCTCAAGACGGTCAAAACTTCATAGGAGGTCCCCCATATGTGCAATAACGGCTTTGGCGGCGGCAACTGCTGCTGGATCATCATCCTGCTGATCATCATCTGGTGCTGCTGCGGCAACAACAGCGGCTGCGGCAATAACTGTGGCTGTGGCTGCGGCAACTGTGGCTGCAACAACAATCCCTGCTGCTAATCCTTCATAAAGAATGAACGCCCCGGGGCCTATGGCCCGGGGCGCCCTTCCTAGACGGTACAAAAGTAAGCTGGGAGGGGTGACAGGGGTGGAGCGGGCATGGTATAATAGACATATAGCGAGTGCTGCAGCGGCATCACCTGCCTGTGTGAGGCTATGGCAGAAAAAGGGCTGTGATATGGCGCCCCCGAAGAGTAGGAATCCCAGCGCTGTTGCGAGGCCGGCGGCACATCCCGTCCGGCGTTTCTGGAGCTGGTGGAGGAGCCGCAAGGAAATGATGATTTGAAAGTACAATAAGGAGTACCACATGGAAAACCACTTTGAACCCCATTTTACCAATGACCAGCTGCGCTCGATCAGCTCCATCGGCCTGGCACATATGGGCGACGCGGTGTTTGAGGTCCTGGTGCGGGAATGGCTCTGCGCCACGGCAAGGCTACCGGCAGAGGCCTCCATCAGGCCACAATCCGGCTGGTATGTGCAGAGTCCCAGGCAGAAAAGGCAAAAGTATTCTGCCGCTGTTGACAGAGGAAGAGGCGGCGGTCTTTAAGCGGGGGCGCAACGCCCAAGTCCATACGGTTCCCAGCCATGCCAGCCGTGCGCAGTATCGTGAGGCTACAGCCTTGAGGCGCTTTTTGGCTGGCTGTATTTGAGTGGACAGAGGGAACGGGTTAACGAACTATTTTCCAGAATGATGGAGGAGCATAACTGATGGCACTGGATGCAATTTATTTGCAGGCAATCCTGGAAGAACTGCGGCCAAAGCTGCTGGGACTGCGGGTAGACAAGGTTCAGCAGCCTAGCCGGGACCAGCTGATCTTGCTGCTGCGTGGAAATCGTCTGCTGCTCAATGCCGGCGCCAATGCGCCTCGCATTCAACTCACGGAGCTGGTGCGGGAGAATCCAGCAGAGCCGCCAATGTTTTGTATGCTGCTGCGCAAACACTTAGTGGGTGGCAAGGTAGCGGGAGATCATCCAGCCGGCGCTGGAACGTCTGGTTCGGCTGGAGCTGGATATCACAGACGAATTTGGACGTGTCGGCCGCCGGACGCTGGTGCTGGAGGCGATGGGCCGGCGGTCCAACCTGATTTTGTTAGACGGGGAGGGCCGCATCATCGACTGCCTGCGCCGGGTAGACGCAGATATGTCCGCGCAGAGACAGGTGCTTCCGGGGCTATACTACCAGATGCCTTCTGGAACGGGCCGTCTTCCGATCATTGAGGAAATGGAAGAGAGCTTTTTGGACAAGCTGTCCGCGGCCAATCCAGAGCGGCAGTTGGATGCCTTTTTATTGGACCATTATTTTGGCCTTTCGCCGCTGATGGCTCGTGAGCTTGCTTATCGGGCAACTGGGGAGACGGACAGCAGAATTTTCGCGCTGGGCTCAGATGGCGGTAGGCGCTTTTGGAAGACCGTTTCTGAACTTTTGGATATTATCAAGGAGAAAAAAACTTTACACCGATTTGCCTAAGAAAAGAAGGCTTGGCGGCGGAATTTGCATGTATTCCGATCCGGCAGTACGGAGCAGCGATGGAGCTTGTGCCATCCGAGAGCTTTTCCGCCCTGTTGGATGATTTTTTATGCGGTGCGGGAGCAGCAGGAGAGAACCAATCAACGGGGAGCAGATTTGATTCGGACAGTCACCACCGTTCGGGACCGACTGCGGCGAAAGCTGGCTCAGCAGGAGCGAGACTATCTGGAGACGCAGAATCGGGATCATCTGAGAATCTGTGGTGACTTAATCACGGCGAACCTCTATCGGATGGAACGGGGAAGGGCCAGCTGGTATGTGAGAACTTCTATGATGAGGCGGGCGGAACCATTTCCATCCCCTTGGACCCACTGCTGACGCCTCAGCAAAATGCGGCCAAGTACTACAAACGGTATGCAAGGCCAAAGAGCGCCGAGCATCACCTTCAGGAGCAGATGGAGATTGCCCGCCGGGATATTGCCTATATGGAGAGTGTTCTGGAGGCAATTCAGCATGCAGAGACGGAACAGGATTTTCTGGATATCCGCGCAGAACTGCGGGAGGGAGGTTTCCTGAAAAAGCAGGGGAAAAAGGAGATCAGGCGCGCCGCGAGGCCCCGCCAATTCCGCACCAGCAGCGGCTTTCGGGTGCTGGTGGGCCGCAACAACCGTCAGAATGATCAGCTGACAATGAAAGAGGCAGACTATCGGGATATCTGGCTTCATACGCAGAAAATCCACGGCTCTCATGTTATCCTGCGTACAGCGGGCAGAGAGGTGGATGCTGATACGCTGGTGGAGGCGGCGAAAATTGCGGCGTATTATTCTCAGGCCCGGGAGAGCGGAAATGTTCCCGTGGACTATACGCAGGTGAGATATGTTAAAAAACCGGCCGGGGCTCGCCCTGGTATGGTCACGTATCAGGCCTATCAGACGGTGTACGTCACGCCGGAGGAAGCCCTGATTCAAAGGTTGAAAGAATCATAGGAGTATTCAAAAAACCATCGGACAACCGGTGGTTTTTTGCGGAATCTTGACGCTCTTTTGTGCAGGTTGCCTCTTGCAAAGAGTGGAGAAAAAGCGTACAATCAAGGTCTCAGAAAAGGAGGAACGGATATGACCTATCGCTTTTTTGATGGACTTGGCATTGATTCTGCTAAGTACAAAGCTGCTTGGGATGCTCACGAAGAAGATCCAGATGCCCCAAGTGGTGGGCGCGCTGCTCGCTGGATTAATTCTCGGCCCTGCAATGCTGAATATCCTTTCAGAGACAGAATTTATCACCCAACTCCAGTGAGCTGGGAGTCATTGTGCTGATGTTTTCAGCCGGTATGGGAACGAACATTCAGGATTTGAAAAACAGCGGCAAGGCAGGTTTTCTGGTGGCCCTGCTGGGTGTAGTAGTGCCCTTGGTGATGGGAACAGGCCTTGCCTGGATTGCCAACATCACCGGCATGATTCAGAGCAGCGGATTTTGGAAGATGTGTTTGTGGGAACTGTGCTGACGGCGACTTCTGTCAGCATTACGGTGGAAACGCTCAAGGAAATGGGAAAGCTGGATACGAAGGTGGGCAATACCATTCTGGCGGCGGCGCTGATAGACGATGTACTTGGGCTGATTGCACTGACTGTTGTCAGCAGTTTGGCCGGCGGCCAGGAGAGTATTTGCTGGTTTTTTAAAAAATTATCCTCTTCTTCGTATTTTCCGGCGTGGTGGGACTTGGAGCCAAGCGGTTTTTCTGCTGGTTCATGGGGCTGGATCATGGACGTGACCGCCGCCGCTATCCGGTATTGGCCTTTGTACTGTGCTTGGTCATGGCCTACTGTGCTGAGGAGTTCTTTGGCGTTGCGGATATAACCGGTGCATATGTGGCGGGGCTGGTGATTTCCTGCACGCCCAAGGCCACTTATATTCAATCTAAATTCGAGCCGCTCAGTTTCCTGCTGCTGACGCCGGTATTTTTTGCCAGTGTCGGTATTCAAGCGGAAATATCAGGCTTGACCGGCAGCTTGGTGCTGTTCTCCGTACTGCTGCTGTTGATCTCTGTGATCTCCAAGATGCTGGGCTGCGGCTTAGGGGCGAAGCTCTGCGGCTTTACCGGCGGTGAGAGCATGCAGGTGGGTGTTGGTATGGTGTGCCGCGGAGAGGTAGCCTTGATTGTTGCCAATCGCGGATTGTCTCTGGGTGTTTTGTCTGCTGCTATGATGACTCCTGTCATTATCACGGTTGTGGGCGGCACCATCCTGACGCCGATTATGCTGAAGCTGGCATTTCGCAAGGAGGGAAAAGTACCATTCAGGAGACTGGTCTGGTGGACCACTACGACAAGATGGAACAGTTGGATATTGTCTCTGAAAAGCTTTTGCAAGAGGATCAGGAATATATGGAAGAGAAAAGATTAAAAAGATTTGCACAGGGTCAACAAGGGCCGGCTCTATGAGCCGGCCCGTTACATATCAAAGGAATCAGGGGGGCTGTCAAACAGCGCCGTGAGCATGTCCGGTTTCCCGGTCGGAACGGAACAAAAGCGTGATGCACCAAAGACCGGCCAGACCGACCAGGCCGAAGATAATGCGGGACAAAGGGCCAGCTGTCCGCCAGAACAAATAAGCCACTGTGTCAAAACCGAACAGGCCGATGCCACCCCCAGTTGAGCGCACCGATAATGACGAGGCCAATGCAATTTTATCAAGGATCATTGTGAAGCCTCCTTTCTCACTCAGAGTTTCATGGATAGGTTGCCCCAACGCTCAAAGAGCATGTATGGCAAAATCCGTTTTCTAAAAGCACGGAAAAATTTTGAAATCGCATTGAAAGGAGGAACGGGGTATTGTATAATCATATCCAGACAAGCTGCGCTTTGGAAAGTGCGCGAATTTATGAGATAAAGGGGAACATCTATGAATATCGTATGCCTGGATATGGAAGGCGTTTTAGTGCCGGAGATTTGGATTGCGTTTGCAGAGGCCAGTGGAATTCCGCAGCTGCGGCGGACGACCCGAGACGAGCCGGACTATGATAAACTGATGCGCTACCGCCTTGAAATTTTAAAAAGAGCACGGCTTGGGCCTGCCGGAGATTCAGGCCACCATTGCAAAAATTGATCCGCTGCCGGGAGCCAAGGCATTTTGGACGAACTGCGGACACTCACACAGGTGATTATTTTAAGCGATACCTTTGAAGAATTTGCAAAGCCCCTGATGGAAAAGCTGGGGTGGCCCACCATTTTCTGCAACTCGCTGGAGGTGGCGGAGAGCGGCGAGATCACGGGGTATCGGATGCGCTGCGAAAAATCCAAATTGACCACGGTCAAGGCTCTGCAGTCCATTGGGTATGAAACCATTGCCAGCGGCGACAGCTTCAACGACCTGGGGATGATTCAGGCCAGCAAAGCGGGTTTCCTTTTTAAAAGCACAGAGGCGATCAAGGCAGACCATCCAGAGCTGCCAGCCTATGAAGAGTTTCGGGGATTTGCTGGCGGCCATCAGGGCGGCGCTGTAACACTGTCTGGCTACAGGGACGGAATCTGCCCATGATGCGGTGCTCTAAATAGGACCCGCTCTATATTCTGGAGACTCTGCTGAATTCCTTCCGGGAGAGCGGCCCGCGCTGGAGGGAGTGGAGCAGTGCCGGTCTGCAATGGCCATAACACTCGCGGAATGAAAAAATATGAAAGAAAAGAGGCGATGTAAGATGAATCAATCGTTTGAGAAGTTGGGTTTTTATCCGGCAGATATTCTCCTGCCCAAAGATGTGGATATGACCAAATGGGCGGTTGTGGCCTGTGATCAGTTTACCTCACAGCCGGAGTATTGGCGAGGCGGTGGAGGACACGGTGGGGGAACGCACCCTCCACGCTGCGGCTGATTCTGCCGGAGGCAAAGCTGAATGATCCGGATGTGGAGCAGTCTATCGCGGATATCAACTCTACCATGGAGCAGTATCTGGAAAGCGGCGTATTCCAGACCTTATCGGATTCTCTTCTCTACATGGAGCGTACGCAATCTGATGGTAAGATCCGCCACGGGTTGATTGGCATGATCGATTTGGAACAGTATGATTTTACCCCTGGCTCCGGCGCCCTGATCCGGGCCACAGAGGGCACGGTGCTCTCCCGAATTCCGCCCCGGTGCGGGTGCGGGAGCATGCCCCATCGAGCTGCCTCACGTTATGCTACTGATTGACGATCCGGATCGGACCGTATCGCCCCCCTCACCGCCGCCAGCGGTGAGATGGAAAGGTGTATGACTTTGAGCTTCAGCAGGGGAGGCGGCCACCTGCGGGGATGGAAGCTGACGGACATCAGATGGACGGCGTGGCGGCGGCACTGGAAGGCCTTTGTACCGATGCTGAAATGCAGAAGAAATACGGACTGAGCGGTGCCGTGCCGCTCTTTTTGCCGTTGGGGGACGGCAACCACTCCCTTGCCACGGCCAAGCAGTGCTATGAATCTGAAGAAGGTTACACCAGAGAGCCAGTGGGGGACTTTGCCGGCCCGCTACGCGCTGGTGGAGGTAGTCAATAACCACGATCACGCCCTGCAATTCGAGCCGATTCACCGGGTGCTTTTCGGTGTTCAACCAGATCAGGTCCTGGAGGCATTCAAGTCCTTCTACCCAGAGGCCTATGAGGGTCGTGGTGAGGGACATGTGATTGCTTATACCTGCGCAGAGCACACCGGTTTCCTCACCGTTCCAAATCCTAAGGTTCAGCTGGCTGTGGGGACCCTTCAAACCTTCCTGGACGCGTATGTTCAGGAATACGGCGGCGAAGTTGACTACATTCACGGCGACGATGTCACCGACGAGTTGGGGGGCCAAGGCAGGTAATATCGGCTTCAAGCTGCCGGCCATGGGAAAAGAGCAGCTCTTTAAAACTGTGATGACGGATGGCGTTCTGCCCCGTAAGACTTTCTCTATGGGTCACGCTCAGGATAAGCGGTATTATGTAGAGGCGCGGAGAATCAAGTAGGAGACCGGCATTTCCCCGGAGAATTTTTTCTCCGGGGGCTTTTATTTTTTATTTGATGTGTTAAAATATAACAAAAAGGAGGCGGAGATACAACCGAGTCTTGTTGAAGTTCACGTTGCGGGAGAAAGGAGTACGCCATGCTCGCATTTCTTGTGGATGCCGCTTATTTGGTGGGAGGATTGCTGGGGATTCTTTTGCTGCTACTACCGTTCCTGGGATTGCTGGCCGTGTGCGTGATCTATCTGATGTTTGATATCATCGAGGGCTTCCGGAAAAGACGGGGTCTGCCCTGAAAAGTTGCGTCGGCCGGGACTGCGGAAAACGCAGCCCCGGCTTTCCTTTTTCATTTGAGTATGCTACACTGTTGCTGTGAATGGGGAACGAATATGGGGACGCAACAGGCTCTGGCCAAAGTGAATCTGGCCCTGGATATTCTAGGTGCCCGCCCGGATGGCTATCATGAGCTGCGGATGGTCATGCAGACAGTCTCGCTCCATGATACTGTGAGTGTTCAGGAGACGGAGGGAGACTTTACACTCCATGTGGACGGGGAGTCTTTTTCGGCCCGGAGAAACCTCTATGGAGGAGCGGGCGGCGGAGGCATTTTTCCGGGCGGTGGGCCGTTCCATGCCAGGCATTTCAGTCACACTGAAAAACGGATTCCCGCCTATGCGGGGCTTGGCGGCGGCAGCGCGGATGTGGCAGCAGTGCTTCGAAGTCTGCGGCAGCAATACTGTCCGGACATGCCAGAGGCGGAGTTGGAGCGAATTGGGCTTACTGTGGGAAGTGACGTCCCTTTCTGCATTCGGGGCGGTACCGCCTTGGCAGCGGGGCGAGGGGAGCGACTGACGGATCTGCCGCCGTTGCCACCATGCTGGCTGGTCCTCTGCAAGCCGTCCTTTGGGATTCCCACGCCGGAACTGTTTGCCTTGGCGGATATGAGACAATACCTGCGGCGCCCTGATATTGAAGGGATGCATCTTGCCTTGCGGCAGGGATATTTGGAGGGATTGCGGCAAAACTCTGCAATGTGTTTGAAGAGTTGCTTCCGCCGCAATATAACGAGGTATTTGTCATCAAGGAACGGCTTCTAACGCTGGGGGCGTTGAATGCCTCTATGAGCGGGTCTGGTCCCACAGTCTTTGGAATTTTCCGCAGCCGGGAGGCGGCGGAGAGAGCGGCACAGGCATTGAGCGGGAGTATACAAAGACTTATCTAGCGGAGCCGGTGGGGAAATTTCAGGTATAAAAGAGGGGTCAACCATGTGGTTTTTCTTTGCGCTGCTGTCGGCGGTTTTTGCCGCAGCCACATCTATTTTGGCTAAGGTCGGTATGAACGGCGTTAATTCCAACCTGGCTACGGCTACGGCCCTGCGGACCGTGGTGGTGCTGGCTATGGCCTGGGTCATGGTGTTTTTGACAGACGCCCAGGGGGCATTGGCTCTATCAGCAGAAGAAGCTGGCTCTTTTTAATCCTGTCGGGCCTTGCCACCGGAGCCTCCTGGCTTTGTTATTTCCGGGCGCTGCAAATGGCAGAGGTCTCTAAAGTGATGCCTGTGGATAAGCTCAGCGTAGTGATTACGCTGCTCATGGCAGTGGTGTTTTTGCAGGAAAAGCTCACGGCAAGGTCCCTGACTGGCGCACTGCTGATCACAGTAGGAACTGTGCTTATGGCCCTATAAGCAAAGCCACGGAGTGGAAATATAGAGACCTGCCCGCAAAAAACGGTATAAAGGCTGATTTTCTGTCCATGATTACCAAAAAGCCCGGCAACGGGCATACATGGGGAAAGGACAGAGAACATATGAAAACTACAGTAAAACGGAAACTGAAAGTTTGGGAAATCGCTCTGTTGGTGGGGCTGGCCATATTTTTGATCTCCGGCGCGCTGGCCCTGCAGACGCAGGAGCAGTTGTCGGATAAGGTGGTGCGGCTCCATGTTCTGGCCAATTCGGATTCCGAGGAGGACCAAGCGCTGAAGCTGCTGGTTCGAGATGCGATCCTAGAGCGGGCAGAGGACTTGTTATCAAGTCCGGGGACCGGGAAGAGGCGGAAGGACTTTTGCGGGGACGACTGTTGGAGTTTGAACAGGTCGCGGCGGCGGTAATTGCGCAGGCCGGGTACGACTATCCGGTGCGCGTGGAATTGGAGGACACGCAATTTCCCACCAAGGAGTACGACGGTTTTACACTGCCGGCTGGAGAATACTTGGCGCTGCGGGTTTTGATCGGTGAAGCGAAGGGCCAGAATTGGTGGGTGTGGTATTCCCGCCGCTTTGTACAACGGCCAGCGTGGAAGTGCCTGCCTCTGCGCTGGAGGCGGGGCTCTCTGAAGAGGAAGTTCGCCTGATCACAGAGGAAAATACCGGGTATGTGCTGAAATTCAAGGCCGTGGAGTGGTGGCAGCAGGCGAAACAGATGTGGAGTGAGTGGACATGAGATGGGCAGAGCCGGTACTGGCTGTGGGACTTGCGCAGGTCTCTGGAATTCTATGAGAGAGTCCTGGGGCTGGAAGGGGTCCGGGATTTTGGTAGCCACGCAGCCTTGACAGGTGGACTTGCTTTACAGAGCTTGGAAAGCTGGGCGGAACTTCTGGATAAAACTCCCGAGGACCTTTGGCCAGGCGGTTTTGGCGGCGAGGTCTACTATGAGGCGGAGAATTTTGACGACTTCTTGACCGAACTCTCCCGGCATCCCGAGACAGAGTTGGTTCACCCGGTGAGGGAGCATCGCTGGGGCCAGCGGGTGGCGCGGCTGTACGACCCGGACCGCCATATCATTGAGGTGGGCGAGTCTATGGCTCAGGTGGCCCGCCGTTTTTTGACAGCGGACTCAATACGGAAGGTGTGGCCCGCCGGATGGAAATCCCACTGGAGATGGTCCGGACGCTGCTGAAACAGGAATAAAACTCCCCTCCGGTTATCTCCGGAGGGGAGTTTTTTCTCAGAAGCGGCGGGTATAGGACTCAATATCAAATTCCATCAGGCGCGTGTCGCGTTTTAAATACAGCGGATGATGGGGATGTCCAGATTTCAATGGCGGTCCGGCGGTGTACCAGACTGCGCCCGCCGCCATACCGTCCTCCAGGAAATCCCGCACGCAGTCCATCAGATAGCTGCGCTTTTCAATAATGCTGCCCCAGGCGGCCCAGACAGCTGGTTGACCAGATAGGGAGAGCAGGTATTGAAAAAGCCTTTCGGTTTTCCCCTATGGAGCTGCCGGTTGCACACTGGCTCCATGTCATCGGGACGGGTAGCCCGTTGGGCATAGACATTGAACATCAAAAACTATCATAGCCGTTGGCCAGGGCAATGCGCTGTACGGACTGCAGTGTGGGGTCCAAGGCATCCGGCGCGGCGGTGGAGGGATTGAGGCCTACACAGATCAAGGGGCTGCCCACGGGTACCCAGGATGTACCGGTAGTCGGAATAGGTACTAGGGACGTACAGCCAGCGGCTCACATCATATTCCGGCGAGGGCCGCAGTGCGGCCTCCAGCGCCGGCGTAAAGAGCTCCAGGGGCAAGGCGTCGGTGGTGGTCTGGGGAATGTGCATACAGGGCCTCCATGTTTCGGCATTTTTTCAGGATAGCACAGCGGCGAAAAAAAGGCAACAGGGCTGTTGCCGTGGAAAAAAGTATGATACAATACCGGCAGGGATTACATATCCTCATCAAGAGGCACGAACAGGTACTTTGAAGCTGCTGCGCAGTAGCGGCAAAGCAGCCATTGTATATGGACTTTACCAATCCATGCTTTGTACCTGTGATACCATGCACAGCAGTAGACCGCGATCGCTGCGGACAAACTGCAGGTGGAAGAGAAAGCGCCGGCGGTGGAAAGAGAGTTCACACCGCTGCTTTGCTTTATAGAAAAATCATCACCGAAAGGAGGCTCCGCCGCATGCTGACGATTTTGATGGGTCGGGCCAGAACGGGAAAATCAGATACGGTGCTCCGGCGGATTGCTGGATCTAAAGATCAGCAAATCCTGCTGGTGCCGGAGCATGCCTCCCATCAGGCGGAGCTGGACCTTTGCCGCTCCTGCGGCCCGACGGCCAGCCGCCATGCCGAGGTACTGAGTTTCCGGCGGCTGGGGGATCGCGTGGCTCAGATCACAGGCGGCGCCGCTCAGGTGACACTGGACGCAGGCGGTAAACTATTGAACCTGCAAAAAGCGCTGTTGGATGTTGTAACCGGCCTGACCGTATATCGTCGGCCCTCCCAGAAATCCGCCTTCTTGCAGCAGTTGCTGGATCTCTTTGATGAGCTGAGGTGTTATGAGGTCTCGCCGGAGGCCCTTTACAAAACCGCACAGAAGCTGGCTGCTCGGGACAAGCTGACGGACCTCAGCCTGATTTACGGTGCCTATGAGATGCGGCTGTATCGCCCTGGTTTTGATGCGGGACCGGATGAGCAAGCTGTGCGACCAATTGAATCTTCCGGCTATGCAAAGGGAAGGACCTCTATCTCGATGGCTTTACATATTTCACGGCTCAGGAGCGGCGGGTCATTGAAATCCTGATGCGGCAGGCTCGCTCTGTCACTGTGACACTGCTGGGAGAGCCGGAGAGCCGGGAAGAAATCTTTCAGGCATCCTGGAAGACAGTAGGACAGCTGCGCCGTCTGGCGGAGCGCGCCGGCTGCCCTGTAGAGCTGGAAACGCTGAGCAGGGAGGGGGCCTCCCCACTGGACCATCTGGAGCAATATTGTTTTGGAGACACGGTTCCCTTTGACGGGAACAGTGAGGCCATCCGACTGCGGGAGGCGGACAACGCCTTTTCCGAGGTGGAGCAGACGGCGGCGGACATCCTGCGGCTGGTGGCAGCGGGAAAAATGCCGGTTCCGGACATCACAGTTGCCGCCAGGAACATGGAGGACTATGAGGGATCATCGAGGCCGTCTTTGAGCGCTACGGAATCCCTGCCTACCTCAGCCGCCGCAGCGATATCCTGGAAAAGCCGGTGCTCAGTCTGCTGACAGGGGTCCTGGCATCCATCACCAATGGCTATGAGTACGACGACATGTTCCGCTGGCTGAAAACCGGCCTCGCAGGACTGACGGTGGAGGAGTGCGACCGGTTGGAAAACTATGTGCTGAAGTGGGAGATTCACGGGCAGATGTGGCTGCGGGATATCGACTGGACGGAGAACCCGGATGGCTATGGCGCGCCTTGGGACGAGCGGAGGCAGGCGGAGCTTCATGAGGTCAACGCGCTGCGACGCCGGGTCCGGGAGCCACTTTCACGTTTGGCGGAGGGCCTGCGGACCCGGGAGAGCGCTGGGGGAAAGATCGACGCGCTTTATGGCTTCATGGAGGAGCTGGGGCTCCAGGCGGCTTTGGATGCCCAGATGCGTGCGCAGGCCGCAGGCGGGCGGCTGCAAGACGCGGAAAGACGGCCCAGCTCTGGGAGATACTGTGCGGTGTGCTGGACCAGTTTGTAGAGATTTTGGGCGGGGAGTCTATGGGGCTGGAGGAATTTGTGAGGCTCTTCTCTCAGGTCCTGACTCAGTACAGCGTGGGAACCATCCCGGTATCTTTGGATCAGGTGTCCGTCAGCGGGATTGCGCGCAACGACCGCCACACGGCCAAAGTACCTCTTCCTGTTGGGGCGAACGATCATGTCCTTCCCAGCGTGGGTCAGGGCGGCGGCATCCTGAACGAGGACGACCGGGAGGAGCTGGCGCAGCTGGGGGTCCGGTTGGCACCCTCCGGCGTGGAGCAGCTGGGGATTGAGCTTCAGAATCTCTACGCGGCTCTGGCCCAGCCCACGGCGGGACTGACGGTGAGCTATCCGCTGACAGATGTCTCCGGCGCGGAGCTGCGGCCTGCTTTTGTGGTGGACCGTCTGAGAGAACTGTTTCCCACCCTGCGGGTAGAGCAGGAAGACGGTGAAAAGGGGTATCGCTTAACAGCAAAACTTCCGGCACTGGAGGCGGCGGGACAGGTTCCCGAGGGGAAGCTCTGGAGCTATTTTGCTCAGCGCCCTGCTTTTGCAAAGCGCCTGCGCGCCATGGAGCGGGCAGCGCGGCTGAAGCGGGGAAGTCTCTCCCGACAGGCGGTCCGGCTCTTGTATGGAGATCGAATTTCCATGACCGCTTCCCGGCTGGAACGGCTGCGCTCTTGTCACTTTGCCTATTTCATGGAGTACGGCCTGCGGGCGAAGCCCCGGGAGCCGGCGTCCTTTGACGCGCCGCAGATTGGCACGTTTCTGCACTTTCTCCTGGAACATGTCACCCGGGATGTGCTGACACTAGGCGGCTTTTCCCAGGTGGGAGAGGAGGAGCTCCATGCCTTGGTCCGAACCTATATCGACCGATATGTGGAGGAGGAGCTCCACAACTTCCAGTCGCGGAACGCCCGCTTCCCTATCTCTTTGCCCGCCTGCGCAATATGGCCTACGCGGTGGTGGACCAGGTGGCGGAGGAGCTGCGGCACTCGGATTTTGTGCCGCTGGCCTTTGAGCTCTCTTTCGGAGAAAAATTGGAGCCCTGCCATCCGTGGTAATTTCCGAGCCAGATGGAGTGCTGCGGGTCGGCGGTAAGGTGGACCGGGTGGACGGCTGGATTCGGGATGGGGAAGCTGTACCTGCGGGTGGTGGACTATAAGTCCGGCAAGAAGGCATTTGACCTCGCGGCGGTGAAAATGGGGCTGGACATTCAGATGCTGCTCTACCTGTTTGCCCTGCAAAAAAGAAGGAACGTCCTATTTTGGCCGGGAGGTTGAGCCGGCAGGTGTGTTGTATCTTCCGGCGCGGGACGAGATTTTGTCCACGGAGCGGAACATCCCGCCGGAGAAGCTCCAGCTAGAGCGAGAGAAACAACTGCGGCGCTCTGGGCTGCTGCTGGCGGAACCTGCGGTGCTACAGGCCATGGAGCATGAATCGCTGACAGAGCCCCATTACCTCCCCCTGCGGGTAGGGCGGGACGGACAGCTCTCCGGCAGTATTGCCTCGGCGGCGCAGCTTGGGAAACTGGGGCGGTATGTGGACAGGCTTCTCCACCAGATTGCGGAGGAAATCCGTCAGGGGAAACATTGACGCAGATCCCTGCTGCCACAGCGAGGAGGACAGCTTCTGCCAGTACTGCGACTGGGCAGCCGCCTGTCATTTCCAGGACGGGCGGGACAGTGACCGCCTGCGCTATATTCTGCCTGTGAAGGCCGAAGAGTTCTGGCAAACCCTGGAGGAGGACCTATGACGAAACTGACATTGACTCCCCAGCAGCGGGAAGTGGTACAAAACCGGGGCGGAAGCCTCCTGGTGTCTGCCGCCGCAGGCTCCGGCAAGACGAAAGTTCTGGTGGAGAGGCTGTTCCTTTACGTAACGGAGGAGCACTATAACATTGATGATTTCCTGATTATTACCTATACGAAGGCGGCTGCGGCGGAGCTGAGGGGCAAAATCGCCTCGGAGCTTTCCAAGCGGCTGGCGGAGGCGCCGGGGACCCCATTTGAAACGGCAGCTTTTGCGGGTCTATCAGGCGGACATCAAGACGGTAGACGCATTCTGCACGGCGCTTTTGAGAGGAAAACACCTACCTTCTGGCCAGGGCAGGGAGACCGTCACGCTCTGACACCGGACTTTCGGGTGCTGGATGAGAGCGAGGCCAGACTGGTGCGCCAGCGGGTTTTGAACCGGACGCTGGAGCGCTTTTATGACGAGCTGAACCCGGGGCGCGGAGCAGCTGGCGGACACCCTTGGCGCCGGCCGGGATGACAGCCGCCTTGCAGAGCTGGTGCTGGAGCTGTATGAAAAGCTCAAAGCCACGCCTCTCCGGAGGGCTGGCTGGAGGAAACCAAACGGCCTGGAAGCACCTGGATGTGCCTTTGATAAGTACACCCTACGCCCCGGGAGCTGCTGGCCATGGTGCGGCGGAAAGCCGGATACTGGGCGAACACATTACAAAAGGGAGCTGCGCGTGCTGCGGCAGACGCGGCACTCATGGCTGGATATGGGGAGAAATTCCTGATATCAGCACAGAGCTTTTTGAATTTGGCAAATTCCTTTAAACTGGGAAGCTGCGCCAAGCGGCAGAGCAGATGGAATTTCCACGGCTGTCCACGCCCAAAGGCCGCAAAGGATGACCCGTTGGTGACGGCATTGAAGCGGATTTGGGAGCTTTGCAAGGCGGAGTGGAAGAAGTTGGACGCGCTCCTTGGCGTCAGCGGGAGGAGGCTATGGAGGACTTGCGGGCCATGGCGCCGGCTATGCTCGCGCTCATCGAGCTGACGGCGGAGTTTGCCGGGGCCTACCGAGCAGAAAAGCTGCGGCTGAACGCTGCTGATTTCTCAGATCAGGAGCATCTGGCGCTGCGGCTGCTGGTAAGTGAGGACGGCAGAGCCACGGAGCTGGGGCAGACAGTGGCCGCGCGGTACAGGGAGATTTTAGTAGATGAGTACCAGGACACCAACGAAGTACAAAACGCCATCTTCCAGGCAGTGTCCCGGGATGGAAAAGAATATCTTTACCGTGGGTGATGTCAAACAGAGCATCTACCGCTTCCGGCTGGCGGACCCCACCATTTTCCTGGAAAAATATAACCGGTTTCCTTCCTGGGAGAACGCAAGGATGGGGAAGAGCGGAAAATCCTGCTCTCCAAAAAATTTTCGCTCCCGGCGAGAGGTTCTGGATGCAGCGAACTTCATCTTCTCCAACTGATTCTGTGGAGATGGGGGAGATGGACTATGGAGAGGACGAGGCGCTGCACTTTGGCGCGGAGTATTATCCAGAGCGCCGGGACTGCGCCACAGAGTTCCACCTGATTACCGCTTGGCAGAAGTCTGCAGAGGACGACCAGCCGGTGAAGCGGCTGGCAGCGGAGGCCCGCTTTTTGTGGCAGAGCGTATCCGCCAGCTGCTGGATGAGGGATATCCGGTGACGGATGGAGATGGGACGCTGCGTCCCTGCCGGCCAGAGGACATTGTGATTTTGATGCGCTCTCCAGGCAGCCGGGCGCAGCCATGAGGGGCGCTGGCGGAGCGGGAGATCCCCTGCTCCTTTGAGGAGAGCGGTGATTTTTTCACACCATGGAAATTTCTGTGCTGTTGGCTCTGCTGGCGGTGGTGGATAACCCCCGGCAGGACGTGCCTTTGATCTCTGTGCTCCGCTCCCCGGTGTTTGGCTTCACACCGGACCGGCTGGCGGAGATTCGGGGAAAAGTGCCGATGGGCGATTTCTACGACGCGGTGGCGGCAGACAGCGGTACAGACTGCAAGGAATTTTTATGCGCTCTGGAGGAGCTGCGGCAGGCGGCACGGGATATGAGCGTGCACCGGTTGGTATGGCACATCTACAATACCTTCGACCTCCTGGGCATTTTCGGCGCGATGGACGGCGGCGCGGAGCGGCGGGAGAATCTGATTGCATTTAGCCGCCATGCGGAGAGATTTGAAAGCGGGGGTTACAGAGGAGTCTTTGCCTTTGTCAGCCAGCTGCGGCGGCTGCTGGAGGCGGGAGAAGCCCCCATCACCCAAGCCGCGGCGGCGGTCAACGGTGTACGGCTCATGAGCATCCACAAGTCTAAGGGCTTGGAATTTCCCATTGTAATACTGGCGGACCTGGATCATGCCTTCTCCCGGCAGGACTTTGACGCGGCGGTGCTGGTGCATCCTGCCATGGGGCTGGGACCCCGCTGTACAGACTTGAAGAGGAAGATTCGCTATCCCACTTTGGCGCGCCTTGCCATTGAGGAACGGCTGCGGCGGGAGAACCTGGCGGAGGAACAGCGAATTTTGTACGTGGCCATGACCCGCCCCAAGGAGAAGCTGATCCTGGTGGACTCCTGTACTTTGCAGAAAAGCGTTTGCAGCGCCTGGAATCTCTGGCTGCGTGTCCTGCGGCGCCGGAGGCGGTGGCGTCAGGCAGGACGTTTGGCGAGTGGATTTTGCTGCCGCTTTTGTGCCGGCCGGAGGCCGAGGCTTTGCGGGCACTGGCGGGGACAGAGGTTGAGGAATTTTATCATGGCCCCAGTCCCTGGCAGGTGTTTGTACATGATGGCAATTCCTATCGGGAGCCTCCCTGCCGGCATGGCATGGAGGAGCGCGGTGCAGAGAAGGAAGCCAGCTTTGACCCTGCGCTTCTGGATTTTGTCTATCCGTATAGCCGGGAAACGCAGTTGCCGGCGAAGCTCACAGCCACACAGCTGAAAGGCCGTCTGCTGGACGAGGAGATCGCGGAGAATGCGCGGCATGTTCCTTACCTCCGGCCCCTGACCCAGCCCAGCTTCCGTCAGGCGCACCAGGGGTTGACACCGGCGGAGCGGGGAACTGCGGCTCACCTGGCGCTGCAGTATTTGGATTTTTCAGATCCTGACGCGGCGGGGCAGGTGGCCGATCTGAGGGAGCGGGGACTGCTGACAGACGCCCAGGCAGAGGCAGTGGAGGTCTCAGCCTTGGAGCGATTTTTAACGTCCCCATTGGCAGAGGAGATTCGCCGCAGTCCGCATGTACTGCGGGAATACCGGTTTACACTCTTGATGGATGCGCGGGAGTACGACCCGGCAGCATCCGCGGGGGACTCCATCCTGCTGCAAGGTGTGGTGGACTGCTGCTTTGAGACAGCGGAAGGCTTGACGGTAGTAGACTTTAAAACAGACCGGATTCATTCAGAGGAGGAACTTCATCTGCGGTCGGAGCACTACCGCCCGCAGCTAAGCGCGTACAGCCGTGCCCTTGAGCAGGTACTGGAACGACCGGTCAATCGGCGAGTGCTGTACTTCCTGGATATGGGAGAGACTGTGGAGGTATGAGATATGGCGGAGATCATCTGTACAATGGAAGAGCGGTTTCCTGCCCCTGTGGAGACGGTCTGGAATCTGGTGACGGACCTGGACCACTGGCAGTGGCGCAGCGACCTGAAGGGGCTGACAGTCACCGGGCCGGACACTTTTACGGAGCATGGAAGGGATGGCTTTTCTACCCGCTTCACAATCACCCGCCGCAAGGCCAACGCCTTGTGGGAGTTTACACTGGAAAATGAGAACCTGACGGGAACCTGGCGCGGAGAATTCCGGGCGGTGGAGGACGGGACGCGGGTGACGTTCACCGAACGGATTCAGCCAAGGAAGTGGTGGATGCGGCTGTTTGCCCGTCGGTATTTGCAAAGTCAGCAGCGCCGCTATTTTGAGGATCTGCAGCGGACACTGGTGAACCGGGCGCCTTAGAGAAAAATTTGAGAATAGGCTTGCATTTTCAAAAAAAGACTGTGGTATTCTAATGATCGCCCTTGTAAGGTGAAAGCTTTGCAGAGGTAGTTCTGGAGAGAAAGAGGTGAACGAGAGCAATGAAGGAAGGAATCCATCCCAATTATCAGCAGACTACCATTACATGCGCCTGCGGTAATGTGATTGAGACAGGTTCTACCAAGAGTGATATCAAGGTGGAAGTCTGCTCGAAGTGTCACCCTTCTTCACGGGTAAGCAGAAGCTGGTGGACACCGGCGGACGCGTGGCCAAGTTCAACAAGAAGTTCGGCCTGAAGTAAGTTCAGAAGAATCCATGAAACAGCAGCGTGATGCATCACGCTGCTGTTTTTTTGCGCAGACTGCGTTCGCATCCAGGAGCAGCGCCCTTATGGGCGCTGCTTTGCTTTCAATGCGGTGAGCATTTTTCGTAAGTAGGAAATCATTTTTCGGGTGGCTGGGGACCCGGTTTTCAAAGAGGGAATTTCAATACCAATGGTGATATGCTGGGGCGGTTCCAGCGGGGTCATAACCACTTGGTTGAGACGGCCCAGGGTGATCCCCCTCGTTCATGATGCTGATGCCAAGCCCACATTCAATCATGGCCAGAGCGGAAAAGTTTTCGATAGTGGAAAATTCAATTTTGGGCTTGATATGGTTTTTTCAAGTAGATGCACCACATCGTACCCACCTCCGTTATTGCCAGGCATAATGAATGGCTCCTCGGCAATTTTTTCGATGGGGAAAGACGAGCAGCCTGCCATTGGGTGGCTAAGGGCAGCACCGCCAGCATAGGGTCCTGGTAAAGAGGAAACCAATCGTAGGACTTGTCAGCACTGCCGCTGTACAGGCAAAAAGTCCACCTCGCGGTTTTCCAGCCAGGTATCCAGTTCCTGATGGATTCCCTCCCGCAGGCAGATAGAAATCTGGGGAAAGTCCTGGTGAAATTGCTGAAGCACTCTGGGGAGTCGATTGATGGCGACACTGGAATACGCGCCAATAGTCACAGACCCGACAGAAAGCCCCTTTAATTCCGCCGCGTCAAGCTGTAAGAGCTTCTCTGCCCGGATCAGCTCATGGAATCTGGGGAGCAGGACCTGGCAGGCCCCGGTGGGCCGGATTCCGGAACGCCCCCGGAGCAAAAGCGGAAAGCCCATTTCCCGTTCCACCGCCTCGGCCATCTGCCGGATGCCGGATGGCGTATAGCCCAGCTCTTCCGCTGCGGCGGAAAAAGCTTCAAGCTCAATGGCGCGCAGCAGAGCATGGTATTTTTGTGTATCCATCTGCCGTCCTCCTTGGTACGGGCTGGCATGCCAAAGAGATGGAAGCGGCCCGTTTGCTGTTATAATTTGTAACAATGTATAAAAAGAATCCTGATATTTACTTCTGCGTTGTTAAAGTTTAACATGATATCAAAGCGAAAGGGAACAAAAATTGAATAATTTAGGAAAAAGTTTTCCCGGAACATGTTGCGCCCATCCCTCTTGTTTTCATATGCAAACGGACGGCAAATCAAAACAGGTTTCATAGAAAACAGATTGTCCACATAAATTTGCAGTAGCCGGAGCATCAGAGACGGCGGGAATGGACAGTACCAGCAGCGAAAGGTGATCCAATGGGAAGACACTCTCTGAACATCGGATGTTGTTGGAAACCGGAGTAAAGTGACCCAATGAAAGAAAAGAGGTTGATGAACATGGCTCTTTTACTGGACCCGCTGTTTTCTCCCAAGAGCGTGGCTGTGATTGGCGCCTCTGCCAATCAGGATCGGACCGGATATAAATTTACCCATGAGCTCCTTATGCGCTTTCCCGGAAAGGTGTTCCCCATCAATCCGAAAGGCGGCGAGGTGGACGGACGCCCTATGTACAAGAGCATGGCGGAAGCTGGCGAGCCTGCGGACTTGGCGCTGATTCTGGTGAACAAGAAGGCGGCACTGGCCGCGGTGACGGACTGTGCCGCGCATGGTGTGAAGGTGGGCGTGATGTATACCGCCGGCTTTGGCGAGATGGGCGAGGAAGGCGCCCGCATACAGCAGGAGATGGTCCGAGTGGCCAACGAGCACGGGATGCGCCTTGTGGGGCCCAACTGCATGGGGTGTTCAGCCACCCGGCGGGCCTGAACCTCACTGGGGAGGAGATTCCCGGCGGCGACATTGCCCTGATCAGCCAGAGTGGAAACATCGGCTTTAGCCTCTGGTACGATGCGGCCAACTATTTACATACCGGCTTCAGCCGTTTCGTGGGCTTTGGAAACCAGGCGGACATCGCCGTTCATGAGTACATTGACTACTGCGCGGACGATCCCATGAGTAAGGTCATTGTCATCTATCTGGAGGGGCTGCGGCCCGGCAGCGGCCTGGACTTTATTCGCTCCGCCTCCGCCGCGGCGAAAAAGAAGCCGGTGGTCATCCTCAAGGGCGGCCGTTCCACTGCCGGAAAGCGGGCGGCCAGCTCTCACACCGGCTCCCTGGCGGGCAACGAGGCGCTTTACAGCGCGGCGTTTGAAAAAGGCGGGTATCGTGGAGGTCAAGCGGCTGGATGAGCTGATGCCGGTCGCCCAAACGCTGATGCTCTGCCCGCCGCTGAAAAGCGGGAACATCATCGTCGGCGGCACCGGCGGCGGACACATGATCGTCAGCACCGACGCGGCAGAGCGGGAGGGCTTTTGTATGCCGCCCTTCTCCCGGAGGCTGAGGAGAAAAAAAAAGGGGCTCTCCTCTATGACTTTGCGCCCAAAGGGCAATCCCTTTGAACAGGCGGGAACCTTTATCGACAATCTGGACGTGTGGGCGCAGCTGGGCGAGGTGATGCTGGAAGAACCGCAGATGGACGGCTGGTTCACCTTCGGCAACATCGGCGGCTATCTCCCTGACCTGGTAACAAACGGTGTGGACTGGGAGGCTGGCATGCGCCACCTGGTGGAGGTGAAGAACCGCTTTGGAAAGCCGGTGGTGGCCTTTTCCCTGTGTGCAAGAAGCGACTATCCCTGTGAGAGAGTGCTGCGGGAGGGCGGCATTCGGTGTTTGACTCTCCAGACATCGCCATGCGGGCCATGCGGGCGCTGCGGGAGGTTCAGGTCTACCGGGACCGGAACCTGGAAATCGGGGAGCGGGTGATCCGCACGGGAGCGGAGCCCGCGTGCTTTGCGGAGGCGCGGACCCGGGAGAGCCGAAACCTCACCGAGCCGGAGGCTTACGGGCTGATGGAGAGCTACGGCATTCCCACGGCGCCCTACACCCTGGCAAAAAGCGCGGAGGAGGCCGCCTCCGCAGCAGAGAAACTGGGCTATCCAGTGGTGATGAAGGTGGTCTCGCCTCAGATCATCCACAAGTCCGATTACGGCGCTGTGAGAGTGGGACTCCAGAATGCCGCTGCGGCCCGGGAGGCCTATGACGCCATTCTCGCAAGCTGCCGGGAGAAGGCCCCTGGCGCTGAGGTCCACGGCGTATTGGTGACGAGAATGGTTTCCGGCCAAGAGATCATCGCGGGCCTAGTCCATGACCGGCAGTTTGGCCCCACGCTAATGGTGGGCCTGGGCGGTGTATTTGTAGAGGTTTTGAAGGATGTAAACTTCTGCATCCTGCCTGGAACCCGGAAGGAGCTACGAGGCAAAATCGAGAGTCTGAAGGGATATCCGCTGCTCAATGGCGCCCGTGGGCGGGAGAAGGCGGATGTAGATGCGCTGGTGGAGCTCCTCTACAACCTAGGGCGTCTGGCAGTGGAAAATCCGGAGATTCAGGAGATGGACATCAACCCGATCTTTGTGTCCGCAGAGGGAGCTGTGGCTGCGGACGCCCGCATCATTGTGGACGGCAGAGGATCTTGCCGCGGCGTCGGGCCGCAGTGAAAATAAAATCTGGAGGTATGTGAACATGAGTGAACCGACTGTTCAAACCGCAAGCGAGCCTGTCATTTTGACAGAGAAAAAGGGCTATATCGGCTACATCATTCTTAACCGCCCCAAAAAGCTTAACGCCATCAACTGGCAGGTTTACCGGGAGATGATCCCCGCGATTGAGAAGATGGAAACCGATGACGACGTCAAGGTTGTGGTTCTGAAGGGCGCTGGACGGTGCTTCTCCGCCGGCTTCGACCTCTCTGAGCCAAGCTTCGACGACCATGAGGAGAACCGCCGGATGTACGAGCGGGTGGCCCACCGGGCCAGGTGGAAGCTGTGGAGCCTGCCCAAGCCCACGATCGCGCAGATTCACAAATTCTGTCTGGGCGGCGCCCATGAGACGATGATGGCCTGTGATATGGCAATTTGCTCTGATGATACCACCTTCGGTATTCCAGAGATCAAGTTCGGTCAAGGCTCCTGCTTCCCGATCCTGCCCTACTCCATGACGCTGCGCAAAGCTCGGGAGCTGATCCTCACCGGCGAGAACTATGATGCCAAGACCGCTTTGGAATACGGTGTAGTCAACTACAGTGTGCCCATGGAGGAACTGGACGCTAAGGTGATGGAGCTGGCAAAGAAGCTGGCCCTGGTGCCAACGCCCGCCTTGAAGCTGCAAAAAACGCTGCATCAACCGGGCTGTGGAGAATATGGGCTTTGGTTATCAGGTGGAGCAGTGGCTGGACATTCTGTGCTTGGGAATTCTGTGGAAGAATGAAGAGGTGGATAATTTCTATAAAAAGGTTGCCGAGGTGGGCATGAAGGAGGCCACTGTCTGGCATGAACAGCAGCTGGACGCCAAGCTGCAGGCGGACCTGGAAAAAGCGTAACCAGAGAAGAGCCGTGGACGGGCGGCCGGCTGCGGCGGGGTCGCGGACGGCTGCCCGTCCACGGAACTTTTCAAAAAGATCATATATAAAAGAGGGATACAACAATCGGAAAGGTGGTACATGATGAAAAAGCTAGGTTCTTTTCTACTCATCCTGGCACTGACGGCCGGAACGCTGGCCGGATGCGGAGGTTCTGGCGGAGACAGCTCCAGACGCCGCGGAAAGGACACATTGACGGTGGTCATTAACTCTGACCCAGGCACGCTGGACCCTCATGACAACGTCAACTTCGCACCTCACCAGGTAAAGCGCCAGATATACGAAACGCTGGTGGTCCGCAAATGACGAGGGGAGCTGGTGCCCTGGCTGGCGGAGAGCTGGGAATATGAGGATGACGAAACGCTGGTCTTTCAAATTCGCCAGGGAGTGAAATTTCACAAAGGCGAGGAACTCAAGGCAAGCGATGTGCTCTTTTCCTTAAAGCGCGCTTTGGACGACAACACCACCGGTGCAATTCAAGTCAACCGCATCGATTTTAACAGATGTGAGGTAATGGGAGATTATACTGTTAAGATTGTAACAGATGGACCGTATGCCATGCAGCTGGCCATGCTGGAAAACCCCTTGATCTCTATGATCAGCGAGAAGGCATACACCGAGTCCGGCGGCGACTTTTCGAGGCTCCCATCGGCACCGGGCCCTACAAGCTGGTGTCCTATGCTGCTGGCGACAGCGTGGTGCTGGAGGCCAATGAGGAGTACTGGAGAGGGCGAGCCCCACATTCCAAACCTGATCTTCCGTGTCATCACGGACGCCTCCAGCCGGGCCATCGAGGCGGAATCGGCGGCGCCGACATTGTCTATGATATCAGCGCCAACGATGTAGAGCGCGTGGCCGCCAACCCCGGCGTCAATCTGGTATCCATGGCGGGCTACAACACCTCCTATCTGCTTTTCAACCAAAATCGGGAGCCTCTCTCTGATATCCGCGTTCGGGAGGCAATTTTCCTGGCACTGGACGTCCCCACAGCCATTGAAGTGGCCTCCGGCTCTTTTTGGCGAGCTGGGCAGCGGCATCGTCTCTCCGGGTGTGGAGGGCCGTCATCCCGATCTGACCCCTTATTTCCCGACACGGGACCTGGAGCGGGCGAAGCAGCTGCTGGAGGAGGCTGGATATGGCGGCGGGCTGACTCTGGAGATCATTTGTGAAAACTCCAATCAGCAGCGTATGGATTTCTGCGAGGCGGCTCAGGCCCAGCTGGCGGAGGTTGGCATCACGTTGGTTCCGAAGTTCCTAGATGCAAAATGACTGGGCCGCCACAACCATCAACGGCGGTACGGATATTGCCATATACGGCACGACCGCCAGCACCGGGCGAGGCCGGTCGAATTTTGATGCGCTATGCGCCGGGCATCGCTGAATACGGCGCTGTAAACTGGACCGGCCCAGAGGCCGAGGCCTATGCGGGAGCTTTTTGAACACGGCTTTAGCCACCATTGATGCCGACGCGCGCAACACCATGTATCACACCTGCCAGGAACTGCTGATGGAGAACTTCGTCTGCTACCCCATCTGGCACAAGGAAATCAACGCGGCGCTGCAGTTGGATGTGCAGGGATTCCATCTGATGCCAACCTATGAAAATCATTACCTACAGTACGTCTATTTTGGATAAGGTGCACGCGAGACTTCGCTGTCCGGACATCATTTGCTGTGCCTGTGCGGGCCCTTTGGCCCGCACAGGGCGTATCCGGGGCACATGAAGTAGTGCATACCGGAGAGGGAGCGGAGCTCTGCCAGTTTGAGAGCTAAGAGGTGAAAAGCATGCTGCGATACATATTGAAACGAATTCTGCTGATGATTCCGGTACTGCTGGGGATCGTCGTGATTGTCTTTACACTGATGTACGTGGGCGGGGGCGACCCCACCATCTCGATCCTGGGCGAAAATGTGACACCGGAGGCCCAGGCGGAAATTCGGGAGGAGCTGGGATTAGACGATCCATACCTAGTACGCCTGGGGAATTACCTGCTGGACCTGCTCCACGGCGACCTGGGGACTCCTATCGCTCCAAGCGTCCGGTGATGGATGAAATTTTGGCGCGCTACCCTACGACCTTGAAGCTGACCTTTGGCAGCATCGCGCTGGGGATTGTGGTGGGTGTCATCGTCGGCATCATCTCCGCTGTCAGGCAGTACTCTCTCCTGGATAAAATCGGAACGTTTATCTCGCTTTTTGGCGTGTCCGCGCCCTCATTCTGGATTGCCATGATGCTGGTATTGGTGTTCTCTGTCAAACTGAACCTGCTGCCGGCGACAGGGGAGCCACACCCTGGCCTGCTGGGTGCTGCCAGTGGTGACTCTGGGGCTGCAATGCGGCGCATTTATCATGCGTATGACCCGCTCGAGCATGCTGGAGGTTATCCGCCAGGATTATATCCGTACAGCCAAGGCCAAGGGCCAGTCGGAATTCAAAATCGTCATAAGCCACGCCTTCCGCAATGCCCTGGTGCCGATTATTACCACCATTGGCATCCAGATCTGCGGATTTTTTAGCTGGGTCTGTGCTGGTAGAGAGTGTATTTGCCCTGCCAGGGCTCGGTAAATACGTGGTGGATTCTGTTAATTACAAGGATTATCCCGCCGTACTTGGGGGGTGGTGCTGTTCATCGCCATCAACTGTGTGATCATAAACCTGCTTACAGATATCATCTATTGTTTCGTGGACCCGCGTATCAAGGCGCAGTATGGCCGGAAAAAAGGGTGTGAAGTTTTTCGCAAAGGAGGCTGCGCAGCATGGCTAAGACAACTAGGAAGAAAAGCAGCCCCTGGCGGGATGTCTTTCACCGGCTCAAGAGGAACAAGCTGGCCATGCTGGGACTGGTCATTTTGATTTTTTGGTTCTGCTGATGGCAGTTTTTGCAACGGTTCTGGCACCCTATGACTACGCCGCGCAGGCCACCGCAGAGGCAAAACAGTTTCCCAGCGCGGAGCACCTGCTGGGCACGGACAATTTCGGCCGGGATATTTTGAGCCGCATCATGGTGGGCAGCCGTTACACGCTGATGATCGGCTTTGGATGCATCACCATCGCCTGCCTGATTGGCACAGTGTTGGGAGCGCTGGCCGGATTCTACAAGCGGCGATAATCTGATCATGCGCTTGACGGACATTGTGATGGGGATTCCCACCTTCATGCTGGCCATCAGCATCATCGCGGCGCTGGGCACGGGGATCAAGACCATGATGCTGGCTCTGTGCATCACCTCGACCCCCGCCTTCATCCGGATTGTGCGGGCGCAGGTGCTGACCATCAGGATCAGGAGTATGTGGAGGCCGCCCGCTCCATCGGCGCGGGGAACCTGCGCATCATGACCAAACATATCCTGCCAAACGCCCTTGCACCGATTATCGTGCAGTACACCCTGGGCGCGGTAAATCTCATTTTGTGGGCCGCGTCGCTGAGTTTTCTCGGCATGGGGGTTCAGCCGCCCACTCCGGAATGGGGGCTGATGGTCTCGGCAGGGGAGAGCGTACCTGTACAGCGAGTGGTATATGTCGCTGATTCCAGGGTTAGCCATCATCATCACGACGTATGCCCTCAATCTGCTGGGAGACGGTCTGCGGGACGCGCTGGACCCGCGGCTGAAACACTGAGGGGCAGGGGAAACTTATGGAAAGAATCTGTTAGAAATCAAAAACCTAGTGGTTCAATATGTGGTGGATGGCGAGACTGTGGAGGCTGTCAACGGCATTGACCTGGAAATTGGCTACGGAGAGACGCTGGGCCTGGTGGGAGAGACCGGTGCCGGCAAGACTACCACGGCCCTGAGCGTCATGGGGTTGATTCCAAACCCGCCGGGAAGAATGGTCTCCGGAGAGATTATCTATGACGGGCAGGACCATCAGTGGTTTAAAAAGAAAAGGAGTACCGCAAGATCCGGGGCGGAGAGATCACAATGATCTTCCAGGACCCCATGACATCGCTGAACCCGGTGATGACGGTAGGCGAGCAAATTGCAGAGGTGGTGCGCCTGCATGCAAGTGCTCCCGGCTGGAGGCCGTGGAGCGGGCAGTGCGGATGCTGGAGCTGGTGGGCATTACCAGCGAGCGCTACCACCAGTACCCCCCATGAGTTCTCCGGCGGCATGAAGCAGCGGGTGATGATTGCCATTGCCCTGGCCTGCACGCCGAAGCTCCTGATTGCTGACGAGCCCACCACGGCGTTGGACGTCACCATCCAGGCCCAGGTGCTGGAACTGATGAACAAGCTCAAACAGGAGTTCGGAACCGCCATGCTGCTGATTACTCATGACTTAGGTGTGGTGGCTGAGGTCTGCGACAGTGTCGCCATCATTTATGCCGGTGAGATCGTGGAACGGGGGAGTTTGTCACAGGTGTATGGAGGAGTCTGCCACCCTTATACCCAGGGGCTATTTGATTCCTTGCCGGACCTGGACGAGGAGAAGAGCGGCTCAAAACCATCCAGGGCATGATGCCGGACCCTTCCGATCTGCCCCGGGGCTGCAAGTTCCATCCGCGCTGTCCAAACTGTACGGACCAGTGCAAGACCGAGAACCCGCCAGTTGTGGAGGTGGAGCCGGGGCATAAGGTCAAGTGCTGGCTGGCGCAGGAAGGCAGGAGAACCATGAGCGTTTTACTAGAGGTCAACCATCTGCAAAAATATTTCCATACCAAGTCCGGCACTTTGCACGCGGTGGAAAATGTGAGCTTTCAACTGGAAGAGGGGAAGACTCTGGGCGTGGTGGGCGAGTCCGGCTGCGGCAAGTCCACGCTGGGTCGAGTGATTTTACATCTGCTACCGGCCACCGGCGGCAAAATCCTCTTCCAGGGCGAGGATATCTCCAAGCCCTCAAGGCAAAAAGCTGCACGAGCTGCGGCGGGATATGCAGATGGTGTTCCAGGACCCGTTTTCCTCCATCAACCCCCCGCATGACGGTGAGCCAGATCATCGGGGAACCATTGGAAATCTATAAGCTTTGTAAAAAGCAAAGGGAAGAGTATGCCAGGCGCGTTCATGAGATCATGGACACAGTAGGATTGGCCTCTAGGCTGGCGGGGGCTTATCCCCCATGAACTGGACGGCGGCCGCCGTCAGCGGATCGGCATCGGCCGGGCACTGGCACTGAACCCCAAATTTATTGTCTGTGATGAGCCGGTATCCGCGCTGGACGTGTCCATTCAGGCGCAGGTACTGAACCTGATGCAGGATCTGCAGGACGGGACTTGACACCTGACGTACATCTTTATCACCCACGATCTGTCAGTTGTGAAGCACATCTCCGATGAGATTTTAGTCATGTATCTGGGCACCATGGTGGAAAACCCAGGCACTGCTGCGATTCCCCGTCCACAGCTGGGAGAAAAAGCAGGGAGCGCATTCTGCTCGGGGGAGATCACCTCCTCCCATTGAGCCGCCGCCCATGTGTGCCGCCTTGCTCAATGCTGGTGATCGGAACGCCCAACCATTTTGTAGTCCCAGCACGTGAGGCACGATGAGGCAGGAAATTCTGATGAGCCGCTGTGCGATCTGGATTACCAGAATATGACCTGTATGAGTCGGAACGTGATCATCGGTGAGCAGCAATGAGACCTGAAACAAAGCGGGTCTATGTGATCGGCGCAAGTAAAACTGCAAGAGCCATACTGGATGTTCATATCATAGGAGACGATCTGATCTGCAAACTCTGTTCTTCTTCAAAAAGGCCATTGCAGAAAAAAGCGTGTACCTGCATGGTTAGGAAGCCCAACCAGGTGGGGAACCATCAGGGAGATAGCAGGACTGCGAAAGGCCAATGTATGGCTCTGCTCCTGCCGTCAGGGCAGGCGGCACTACGCTCTGACGAACGTGGAGCTTTCTGACAGAGCTGATACGGGCGGAGAGTCTGTATCTTGGCACAAGGCTCAGCGCACTGCAGAACTATAAGCGAATGGGGGGAGGGGACAGCTCTGTTCCCTCTACCGCTCTATAGATGGAAATTCACGGCAGCCGTATGGTGGGTGGAAGTCCGGCTCAAACTAAGAAGTATGGATTGGCAGAAAATTTTTCGGCGGCGGGTAAATAAGGATTGACTCTATACCTGAAATAGGGATTATCATCATCCGTGAAAGGGTGATTTATACAGGACAACCCTAGGAATGCCGATGACCGGGGCTTAGGGAGGTGTTGCAGAATCCACTTGCAATTTTAAAGATTATGTTCTATACTAAATTGTGAATTTCATGCAGGATTAGCAGATACTAGCAGATCTTTTTGGGCGCTATCATGAGAAGAGTGCTGGAAATCCCGATGAAATGGCATGCAAACCATGTAAGGAGAACTGGCGGGAGTTTTCAATAAGGAGAGAAGGTGAGAGCAAAATGTCTCTAGATGCGATTGAAAAGGTCACGGAAATTGAACAGCAGATGCGGGAGCTCGGGCCAATGCCGATGCGCAGGTTCAGAAAGTGAAAGCAGATGCTGAACGAGACGGGCAGGCACGATTAGTACAGGCACGTGCCGCGGCGGCGGAGGAGGGCAAGGCGCTGATGAAAGCGGCAGAAAGCCGCGCTGCACAAAAAGCGGAGGAGATTCAGCGCAATGCAGAGAAAGAGGCCGACACCTTGCGGAAAACGGCGGAGCAGCGGTTGGAGGAAGCTGCGGAGTTTATTGTCGGAAGGGTTGTGAGTCACTGAGATGGCAATTGTAAAAATGAAAAAGCTCCGTGTGATGGCCCTGGCCGAATGTAGGGAAGATCTGCTGGGCGGCTTGCAGCACCTGGGATGTGTGGAGATCAGCGAACCAAATCTCTCTGACCCACCCTGGTCAGCGTTGCTGCGGCGGAGAAGTTCCTCCTGGCTCAAACCAGGACGGAGATCGCGGATGCGCACACTGCCCTGGCGGCGATTAAGCAGTACGCAAAGGTAAAGGACGGTTTGTTCATTCAGCGAAGACAGGTCTCAGAACAGGAATTCCTGGACCCGACAGGCAAGGAGCAGGCAAAGGCGGTCAGCCAGAAGATTGGCGGGCGCTGCGCGAGATCAGCCGCCTGCAGGGGGGACGAGGCAAGACTCACCGCGCGGCGGCAGGCCCTGACACCTTGGGCTTCGCTGGATATGCCGCTGGAGTTGGAGGGAACGGCTCATGCCCGGTTTCGGCTGATGGTTTGCCCCAGTGGAACGGACATCGGCGCGGTGCGGATCGCGCTGGCAGATGTTGCGGCAGAACTCTATGAGGTTTCTGCGGATAAACAACAGACGTATGTACTGCTTCTTTGCCACCGGGCGGAAGAGGAGACTGCGCAGGAGCTCTTACGGCCGTTTAATTTCAGTGCCGTCGCTTTTCCGGGGAACCACGGGCACAGCCGCGGAGAACATGGACGCCCTGGACCAGAGCCTTGCGGACAACAAGAAGGCACAGGAGGCGGCTGCTGCGGCCATTGTTCAGGATGCCAAGTCCAGGGATGTCCTGCGGATGTACCTGGATCAGCTGCGGGCTGAGGCGGAGAAGGATGCCAGTGCCGAGCGGCTGCTGACCGATGGCACGATCCTTTTTTTGAGGGCTGGGCACCGGCTGAGAGCCTGCGAGAGGTAGAAAAGCTTTTGCAGAGCATGGACTGCGCCTGGGAGGCGGAGGACCCTGCGCCGGAGGAAATCCATGATGTGCCGGTGCGTCTGAAAACAACTGGCTGACCAAACCGCTGAACATGGTGACGGAGATGTACTCGCTCCCCGCCTATAACAATGTGGACCCGAACCCGCTTATGGCGCCGTTTTTCATCCTGTTTTACGGCATCATGATGGCGGACATGGGATATGGGCTTTTGATGTTCCTGGCAGGTTTTTCATCAGCAGGAAATACCGGCCAAAGGGCACCATGGGACACCTTTTCGGTCTCATGACTTTGTGCGGTGTCAGCACCTTTATCATGGGTGCCATCACAGGCGGCTTCTTCGGGGACTTTTTGACCCAGGCGGTTCTGCTGACCACAGGGAAGGCAGTGCCTGGA
>VOFH01000192.1_pt1 | contig 40000 bp, 50 predicted proteins | sample 5384091 | NCBI WGS metagenome assembly VOFH01 (sample SAMN12384727, study PRJNA508395) | human gut metagenome | isolation source: healthy gut G | host: Homo sapiens
AGAAATACGCGCACGTGACGTTTTTCCTGAACGGCGGCCGCGAAGAGACTTTCGGCGGAGAGGAACGGATTCTGATCCCTTCCCCGAAAGTGGCTACTTACGATCTGCAAACCCGAGATGAGCGCTTATCAGTAAAGGACGCTCTGGTCGAGAAGTTGAACAAGAAAAATTCGATTTCATCTGCCTGAACTCGCCAACGGCGACATGGTGGGACATACCGGCGTTTACGATGCGATCGTCAAGGCGGTCAAAGCGGTGGACGCCTGCGTGCGCGACGTGGTCGAGGCGGCGAAGGCGAACGGTTACGAGGTCGTCGTTATCGCCGATCACGGTAATGCCGACCATGCTGAGAATCCGGACGGAACCCCGAATACGGCTCATTCGTTGAATCCGGTGCCCATTATAGTGGTGTCCGACCGCGTTAAGAGCGTCCGCAACGGCGTGTTGGCCGATGTGGCCCCGACCGTGCTGAAATTGATGGGCCTGTCCCAGCCGCCCGAGATGACCGGGAAAGTTTTGGTCGAAATGTAACGCATGAACGCCGTTTTGATCTCTTTGATTGAAAACGGCGTAATTTATACCTGCCGGATGACCGCGTCATTGGGTATTTATAATTGGACGATCGGAGTCGTCTCGAAAAGGGCGAAGGCAGCGCTTTGGGTCGAACTGCCTTGCCGGGTCAAGCCGGTCGAAAAGTAAGAGTAGAGGAACGGTTTTTGGGGCCGCTGCCGGTATTTTTTATCGAAGCCGGTTATAATTCCCCGATCAGCCCCCGGATGACGACCGATGCGCAGTGACAGCCGAACAGTGCGGGCATGTAGATATCGTGCCGACATTGGATTTTTTGTTGGTTTCGCATAGGATCATGGCGCCTTCGCGACCGCTTCGGGTGAAAAACGACCCGGAACCCCGTCCGATTCCCGCTTTATGCAATCTTTTTTTCGCAGCATGTGCGCCAGCGGACAGATGCGATTTCGCAATGTTCTGATTTCGATCAGCGTAGGATCGGTTTTGGCCCGGCCCCATCGAAACTGACCAGCGGAATCCCGCGGTCGAGGGCCCCTTGATCAGATTTACTTTCGGCGACAGCGTATCGATCGCATCGACCGCGTAATCGAACTTTCCTCCGTCGAGCAGCCGGTCGGTCGCTTCGTCCCGACATACTCCCGGAGTACGGTCAGGCGCAACTGCGGGTTGATATCTTGCAGGCGAGCAGCCAGTATTTCCGCTTTCGGCCGTCCGACCGTACTATGCAGGGCGACCAGTTGCCGGTTGATATTCGTTTCCGAAACGTCGTCGGCGTCTACGATCGTCAGCGCGCCGATGCCGCTGCGGGCGAGCATTTCGGCGGCATAGGCACCCACGCCTCCCAGCCCGACCACCAGTACGCGCGCGTTTTGCAGCCGTTTCGTCTTTTCGCTGCCCAGCAGCAGTTCCGTTCGTTCGAGCCAATGAGTCATGCGGCGAATATTTTTCGATAGTTTTTACGGATTTCGGCGGCCAGTTCCGCGACGGAGACTCCCCGGATCGCCGCCGCTCGTTCGTAGATGGAACCGATCCCGGCCGCGCTTTCGTCCGTTTCGAGGAAAAGACGGTCGGATGGGGTATTGCGCAGCGCGTCCGCCGTTTTCGAAGAACGGAATGCCGTTTCGCCGAACGACAGGTAATATCCCCTTTCAACACCTGTCCGGCCAGTTGTTTCGATCCGGCGAATCCGTGGAAAACGGCCGGTATGTCGAACGGGCGCAGGGTCGGCAGCATTTCGTTGTAGGCTTTGACACAGTGCAAGATAACCGGCAGCCCGCGTCTGCGGGCGATCTCCAGTTGCCGAACCAGCCATTCGCGTTGTGCCGTTCGGTCGACCGATACGGCGTAGTCGAGCCCGATTTCGCCGATCGCCGCGCAGGGCAGCGTTTCGAGCTGCCGCAGTCCTTGCGGATCGGCTTTTTCGCTGTCCCACGGGTGGATGCCCGCCGAAAAGAGCGAACCGTCGGAAGGCACGGCATCCGTGCCGAGCCGTATCGACCGCAAGGCGGCGGCGTCCGGTTCTTTCCGGTGCGTATGGATGTCGATAAGCGGGTACATCTGCGAAAAATGATTAGCTTTGCGGAGCAAAGGTAATAAACGGTATCCAATGAGCAAACGGTCCCTCGTCTGGTTGGTGTGCGCGATCATCGTTACGGTTTCGGTCGGAACGTTTTTCCGTGTACCGGATAATCCGGCATTCCGGGGCGCCGGACATCCCGGCGTGCGTTGCCGTTCCGGCTGAGGACGACCGACAGTTGACGCTGATCTTTACCGGAGACCTGATGCAACACCTTCCGCAGGTGCAGGCCGCCTTCCGACGAGACGGCGGAATCGACTACACCGCCTGTTTTTCGCGGTTGAAAAATTATTTCGCTTCGGCCGACTTCGTAATTGCCAATTTGGAAACCACGCTCGGCGGGAACCTTATTCGGGGTATCCTCAGTTTCGCTCGCCCGGCGCGTTGGCCGGGGCGATGCGCCGGGTCGGTATCGACGTGGCCGTCGCGGCGAACAACCATATCTGGCGACCGCGGCGGGGCCGGAATCCGTTCTACGCTCGATACGCTCGTGCAGGCCGGCCTGGAGTATACCGGGTATTCGCCGATACGCTTCCCGATCCGGCCCGCCACCCGCTTTGGTTGCGGAAAGGGGATTTTCGGGTGGGATTGCTGAATTATACTTACGGGACCAACGGACTGTCCGTCCCGCGCGGTTATACGGTGAACCGGATCGATACGCTCCGTATCAGGCAGGATATCGCCGGCGCGCGCGGCAACGGGGCGACGCACGTGGTGCTGTTTCTGCACTGGGGCAACGAGTACGAGACGTTGCCGAATCGCTGGCAGCGCGACTTGGCCGCCCGGAGCCATCGCTGGGGGGCCGATCTGGTGATCGGTTCGCATCCGCACGTCGTTCAGTCGGTCGAAACGGTATCCGATTCGTCGGGCAGGATTTGCGGGGCGACCGTTTTTTCGATGGGCAATTTTGTTTCGAACCAGCGTTTTCCCGGTACGGACGGCGGCATATCGGTGCGGATCGGGCTGTCGCTCGGCGCAGACGGGCGGACGGCTTACCGTCCCGAGTACCTGATTCACTGGACGTCGATCTCATCCGACCCGGGGAGTCGCTCGGGGCATCGTTACGAGATCGTTCCGGCCTATTCCCGCGAAACGGTTTCGCCGCAACAACGGCCGGGGCTGGATCGCTTCGTCCGGCGGACGAGGGATTATATGCAGCGTTACAGTCGCGGCTTTACCGAGATAACGGACGATTACCGGAAAAGCGGGGACGCCGGAACGTTGCCTGGCGATTGACGACCGATTGTTGATAAATAGTGCCGGATTCGGCGACTGCATCCGTCCTGGAAAAGAAAAATAAAATAATTATTGTTATATTTGTAACGCAAAATTAAATTTTTGTGTCGAACGCATGAAAAAATATCTGCTGTGTGGGGTGTTGTGCGCACTGCTGATCGGTGTCGCCGGTGCGAAAAATACGTCGAAACAGACCAAGGAGGACGGAAAGGATACCGGAGCCTATGTATTTACCGATAAAGTGCTGGTGCCCGTGACGCCGGTGAAGGATCAGGCGAAGTCCGGCACCTGCTGGAGCTTTTCGGGCACGGCGATGGCGGAGAGCGAGTTGCTTCGTCGCGGGAAAGGCGTTTACGACCTTTCCGAAATGTGGATCGTCCGCCATACTTACCTCGAAAGCGATCAAATACGCCCGCCTGCACGGTAAAGCCAATTTCTCCGAGGGGGGGACGCTGGATGACGTCATTGCACATCGTCGACCGTTACGGAATCGTGCCGAGACGGTCTATTCTGGACTGAAGGACGGTGCGTCGAGGCACTCGCACGAAGAACTGAGCGTTGCTCTTAAAGCCTATACGGATGCGGTGATCGGGAATCCGTCCAAACGGCTTTCCGCGTCTTGGATCGACGGTCTGAACGGGATACTGGACGCTTACCTGGGCCCCTGTCCCGAAAAATTCGTTTACGACGGAAAAGAATATACTCCGAAAAGTTTTGCGCAGGAGCTGGGTATTCGCCGCGACGATTACGTAGTGTTCACGGCAATGACGCACCATCCGCTTTATACGGCTTTTCCGCTCGAAATACCCGATAATTGGAACTGGTCGCCGTTCTGCAACGTGACAATGGAGGAGCTGGGCCGGATCGTCGACGTTTCGCTGCGGAAAGGATATGCGGTCAACTGGGCGTCCGACGTCAGCGAGAACGGATTCGGCTTTCGGGAGGGCCGTGCGATCGTTCCGGTCGAGTCGGCGGCGGAAATTCCTGCGGCGGACAGCGCGCGCTGGAAAGGGCTTACCGACGACGAGATTCGGAAACGGACGCTCCTGAAAACGGGCGTGCTTCCCGAACGCCAAATCACGCCCGAAATGCGGCAACAGGCTTTCGATCGTTACGAGACGACCGACGATCACGGGATGCTGCTGGTGGGGATCGCGGCGGACCAGCACGGCCGGAAATTCTACAAAGTGAAAAACTCCTGGGGCGAAACGGGTTTGTATAAAGGTTATTTTTACGCTTCGGAACCTTTCCTGCTTTATAAAACGGTCGGTATCCAGGTACATCGCGAGGCGATTCCGCAGGATATAAAGGATAAGCTGGGAATCCGCTGACCGAAAAACGAATGAAAAAGACACCTTAATAAATTACTATCAATAATCTACCGAATATGTCGCAAGTCATAAAGTTGAAAAAAGGCCTTGATATCCGGTTGCAGGGAAGCCCGACGCGAGTTGACCCGGCTGCCGCTGGTACATGCCTATGCGCTGAAACCGGACGATTTCAAGGGGGTCATCCCGAAGATGCTGGTTCGGGTGGACGACGTCGTGAAGGCCGGAACGCCGCTGTTTTACGACAAGTACCGTCCGCAGGTGTTGTTCACCTCGCCGGTCAGCGGGAAGGTGACCGCCATAAACCGCGGGGATAAGCGTAAGATCCTCGACGTGGTGATCGCTCCGACCGCTGAACAGGTTTACGAGCCGTTCGAGGTTCCCACCGAAGAGTCCGCCGACAAGGAAAACGTCACTTCGGCGCTGTTGAGTTCCGGTCTGTGGCCGATGATCGTTCAGCGTCCTTACGGAATCATCGCCGATCCGGGACAGACGCCGAAAGCCGTTTTCGTTTCCGGATTCGATTCGGCGCCGCTGGCTCCCGATATGAATTACGTATTGGAGAAAGAGTTGGATAATTTGAATACCGGTTTCGCCATGCTGTCGAAGCTGACGCCGGGGAAAGTCTACCTGGGTTTGAAAGCCGGAGCATCCGGGGTGTTGGATCGGGTGAAAGGCGTGGAAGTGCGCGCGTTCGACGGGCCGCATCCGGCCGGGAACGTGGGCGTTCAGATTCACCATATCGATCCGATCAACAAAGGCGACCTGGTGTGGACGGTCGATATTCAGCACGTGGCGATGATCGGACGGTTTTTCCGTACCGGCCGGGTCGATATGAGCAAGATCGTTGCGCTGACCGGTTCAGAGACGACCGATCCGCGCTATTTTAGCGTGCTGTCGGGCATTCCGGTCGGCAGCATCGCGCGCCAGGTCGAGATCCGTCCGCAGCGCGCGGGCGATCGGGTGCGCCTGATCAGCGGCAACGTGCTGACCGGTAAAAAGGTGGAACCGGACGGATACCTCGGATTTTACAGCAACCAGGTGACCGTGATCCCCGAAGGGAACAAATACGAGTTCCTCGGTTGGGGTATGCCGCGGCTGGATAAGTTCTCGGTGTCGAAGAGTTATTTCTCGTGGCTGACGCCCCGCAAGCGTTATAATCTCGATACCAACATGAACGGCGGCGTCCGCGCTTATGTGGTAACCGGGCTGTATGACAAATACCTGCCGATGGACATCTATCCGCTCTATCTGTTGAAGGCGATTCTCGCCGGAGATATCGACAAAATGGAGAACCTGGGCATCTACGAGGTGGTCGAGGAGGATTTCGCGCTGTGCGAATTCGTCGATCCGTCGAAAACCGAGATGCAGGATATCGTCCGCCGCGGGATCGAACTGATGATCAAAGAGTCTTAACTAACCTGAACGACCCATGAAAGGATTAAGAAATTTTATAGATAAGATCAAGCCGAACTTCGAAAAGGGCGGCAAGTTCGAAAACTTCATTCGACGTTCGATGCTTTCGAGACGTTCCTGTTCGTACCGAATCACGTAACCCGCAGCGGCAGCCATATCCGCGACAGCATCGACCTGAAACGGGTGATGATCGTGGTGGTCGTGGCATTGATGCCGGCTTTGCTGTTCGGGATGTACAATACCGGATTGCAGCATTTCCGGGCCATCGGCGCGGGTGACGCTCCGTTCTGGACGTGTTTTTGGTTCGGTTTGCTGAAAGTGCTGCCGATCATCATTGTCTCGTACGTGGTCGGTCTGGGGATCGAATTTATTTCGGCGCAGATTCGCCATCACGAGGTGAATGAAGGGTTTCTGGTCAGCGGAATGCTGATTCCGCTGGTGATGCCGGTCGACGTGCCGCTGTGGATGGTGGCCGTTGCGACCGCTTTCGCCGTGATTATCGGCAAGGAAGTGTTCGGCGGTACCGGAATGAACATCTTCAACCCGGCCTTGCTGGCCCGGGCGTTTATTTTCTTCGCTTATACGCCCTATATTTCAGGCGAAAAGATCTGGATCGCCGGCCTGACCAAAGGCGAGGGCGTCGTAGACGGTTTTTCGGGGGCGACTCCGCTGGCCGATGCGGCGTCGGCCGTGCTGACCGGCTCGCAGCAGATACACTGGACGCAGGGCGGTCCGCTGGACTGGTTCCTCGGGACGATACCCGGATGTATCGGCGAGACTTCGACGCTGGCGATCCTGATCGGCGCGGCGATCCTGCTGTGGACGGGCATCGCCAGTTGGCGCGTGATGCTCAGCGTGTTTGCCGGCGGCTATCTGATGGGCTTGCTGTTCAACTTGATCGGCGCGAATGCCTCACATGGATATTCCGGCATATTACCACCTGATTATCGGCGGGTTCGCCTTCGGTGCGGTCTTTATGGCGACCGATCCGGTGACCGGCAGCCAGACGAACGTCGGCAAGTACATTTACGGATTCCTGATCGGGGTGATGGCGGTGCTGATCCGGGTGCTGAATCCCGGTTATCCGGAAGGCATGATGCTGTCGATCCTGTTTATGAACGCGGTGGCTCCGCTGATCGACTACTATGTGGTGCAAGCCAATATCCGTCGCCGGAACCGTCGTTTGAAATTAGCTAAATAGAGTAGGGGTATGAATAAGAACAGTAATACGTATATTATCACTTATGCTTCGGTCATGGTGGTGATCGTGGCGGCGGTGCTCTCGTTTGCTTCGCTGTCGCTGAAAAATATTCAGGCCGAGAACGTGAGAATCGAGAAAATGGGCGATATCCTGCGCTCGATCGGCGAAGGCGGCGATGCGGACAAGGCGCCGAACAAAGCGGCCTATATCAACGAGCAGTATAAAAAATACATCGTGGACAGTTATGCCGTCAACGTCGAAGGAGATAAGGTCGAAGGGGCGGACGCGTTCGCTCTGTTGACGAACCTGAAAGCCGAATACGACAAACCGGCCGCCGAAAGGGAACTGCCCGTATTCGTCAGCAAAAACGACGAGGGGAGTGTCAGCTACGTGATCCCGGTTTGGGGCGCCGGACTTTGGGGTCCGGTCTGGGGGTATGTCGCGCTGGCGGACAACTGGGACACGGTCGAAGGTATCGTATTCGACCACAAGAGCGAAACGCCGGGGCTGGGCGCCGAAATTTCGACTGCGCAGTTCCAGGCTCAGTTCAAAGGGAAACAGATTCTCAAGGACGGTAAAGTCGTGGCGATCCGTCTGCAGAAAGGCGGCGCGCAACAGGGCGATCCTTATGCGGTGGATGCCGTTTCGGGCGGTACGCTGACCAGTATCGGCGTCGAGAACATGCTGAAAAGCTGCCTCGGCGATTATGACGCCTATATCCGGAAACAGCTTGCGGCGTCTCCGGGTAAAACGGCGGAAGTAGTAACCAATAATTCGGAAAACAATGAGTAGCCAGGAAAAAGAGCCGATTTTTTCGGTTAAGAATTTGAAGTTGCTGACCTCGCCGTTCGGTCAGAACAACCCGATCACGGCGCAGATACTGGGTATCTGTTCGGCGCTGGCGGTCACGGCGAAATTGAAACCCGCTTTCGTGATGGCGTTGTCGGTAATCGTCGTCACCGGGTTTTCGAGTCTGATTATTTCATTGATCCGCAAAGGGATCCCGTCGCGGATCGGATCATCGTGCAGTTGGTCGTCGTGGCCGCGCTGGTGATTCTGGTGGATCAGGTGCTCAAGGCGTTCGTTTACGACGTCAGCAAACAGCTTTCGGTGTTTGTCGGGCTGATTATTACCAACTGTATCATCATGGGGCGGATCGAGGCGTTTGCGCTGGGTAACAAACCCTGGGCGTCGTTCCTCGACGGTATAGGCAACGGCCTGGGATACGGGCTGATCCTCGTGATCCTCGGCTTCGTCCGCGAGTTGTTGGGATCGGGCAGCATCTGGGGGTATCCCGTTTTCGAGAAGCTCGGGCTTTACAGCGTAGGTTACGTCAACAACGGTCTGATGATCCTGCCGCCGATGGCGTTGATCTGCGTCGGCCTGATTATCTGGGTGCAGCGCAGCCGTAACAAGAACCTGATCGAGAAATAATAAAGCGAAGCACGTATGGAAAACATTATCAGCATATTCGTAAGGTCTATCTTCATAGACAACATGGTGTTCGCGTTCTTTTTCGGCATGTGTTCGTACATTGCCGTCAGCAAGAGCGTCAAAACCGCGATGGGACTCGGTATCGCCGTTATCTTCGTGATGGTGATGACCGTGCCGATCAATTACCTGCTCAACGAGTTTATCCTTTCTCCGGGAGCCCTCGGCTGGATAAATCCGGCTTACGGGCCGGGCGGCGAGAGCGAGATCGACCTGAGGCTTCCTCAGTTTCATCGTTTTTATCGCCGTGATCGCGTCGTTCGTGCAGTTGGTCGAAATGGTGGTCGAGAAATTCGCGCCGGCATTGTACAATCAGTTGGGAATTTTCCTGCCGCTGATCGCGGTGAACTGCGCGATCATGGGCGGTTCGCTGTTCATGCAGGAGCGCGATTACGCTTCTCTGGGCGAAGCTACCGCGTTCGCGGCCGGTTCGGGGATCGGCTGGTGGCTGGCGATCATTCTGATGGCCGCTATCCGCGAGAGGCTGTCTTATTCGAACATTCCCGCCCCGCTGCGCGGCGCCGGGATTACGTTCATCCTGACCGGCCTGATGGGGATCGCCTTCATGACGTTCATGGGGATTCAGTTGTAAACCGTAAAATAGTGAAATAGAGATGGGATTATCAATCATTATAGCGATCGTAGCATTCCTGGTAGTAACCTTGATCCTGGTGGCGTTGCTGCTGTATGCCAAGGCGAAACTGACCCCTTCGGGAGAGGTTAAAATCGATATTAACGACGGCGAAAAATCATTGACCGTGGAACCCGGCAGTACGTTGCTGTCGACGCTCGGCAACAACGGCATATTCCTGCCTTCGGCTTGCGGAGGCGGCGGTTCGTGCGGCATGTGCAAATGTCAGGTGCTCGAAGGCGGCGGCGATATCCTACCGACCGAGGTGAACTTTTTCACCCGTAAGCAACAGGCCGAGAAGTGGCGCCTCGGATGCCAGGTAAAAGTGAAGGAAAACCTGAAGATCAAGGTGCCCGGAAGCTGTCCTGGGCGTTAAAAAATGGGAGTGCGAAGTGGTGTCGAACCACAACGTGGCCACCTTTATCAAGGAGTTCGTCGTGAAGTTGCCCGAAGGCGAACATCTGAAATTCCGCTCGGGCGGTTATATCCAGATCGACATTCCGAAATACGACGAGATCAAGTTCAGCGATTTCGACATCGAACAGGAATACCATGAGGACTGGGATCACATGAAGATGTGGGGGCTGGTTACGAAAATCCGGAGCCGACGTTCCGCGCTTATTCGATGGCTAACCATCCGGCCGAAGGGAATATCATCATGCTGAATATCCGTATCGCCACGCCGCCCTGGGATCGGGCCGCAGGGGCTTTTATGAAGGTGAACCCGGGAATTTGTTCGTCGTATATTTTCTCGCGCAAGCCGGGCGACAAGGTGACGATTTCGGGACCCTACGGCGAATTCTTCGTGAAGGATACTCCGAACGAAAAATGTTTATCGGCGGCGGCGCCGGTATGGCGCCGATGCGCTCGCATATCTTCCATTTGTTCAAGACCGAGAAAATCGACACTCCTGTAACATTCTGGTACGGGGCGCGTTCTAAGCGTGAAATTTTCTACGAGGAGCAGTTCGAGGAGATCGAAAAAGAATTCCCGAACTTTAAGTTCCACATCGCGCTGTCGGAGCCGAAGGAAGAGGATAACTGGAAAGGCTACACCGGATTTATTCACCAGGTTATTTTCGAAAATTACCTGAAGAATCACGACGCGCCGGAAGATATCGAATACTACCTGTGCGGGACCGCCGATGATGACGGCCGCAATGACCAAGATGCTCGACGGACTCGGCGTGCCGGAAGAGAATATTATGTACGATAACTTCGGGGCTTAATGTCCGGAAGGCGTTTGAACTGGAAGGCTGCCGGCGGTTGTTTATCGCCGGCAGCCTTCGTATAAATCGAGGGATTATTATGAAACGATTTTTAGGATTGTTTATCGTCGGGTTCTGCTCGGTGCTCTGCGCCTGCGGCTCCCGGCCGGAATCGCGGGTTCCGGTGATCGAATTTCCGATTTTGCAACGGAGGCACGGTGACCGTGTCGCGCACCTATTTCGATGCGGTATTGCGGGCCGGGGAGTCCCCGTGTTGATTCCGCTGATCGGGGACGAACAGAAGCTGGACGGACTGTTGCAGTCGATCGACGGACTGATTCTGACCGGCGGCGGCGATGTCGATCCCGCCTATTTCGGCGAGGAGCCGTCTCCGCATCTCGGGCATGTCAATGCGCCGCGCGATACGTTCGATTTCAGGCTGATCGAACTGGCCGCCCGACATAAGATCCCGGTGCTGGGCATTTGCCGCGGAATACAGATGATCAACGTGGCCTTCGGCGGAACGCTGTATCAGGATTTGCCGTCGGAATATGCCGATACTTCGGTGTGTCACATGCAGGCGGTGCCGGGGTACGTACCGACGCATACCGTGCGTGTCGAGAAAGGCTCGTTTGTTGCAGTGGCGACCGGTATGGATACGTTGCGGACGAACAGTTTCCACCATCAGGCCGTCAAACGGGTGGCCGATGGATTCCGTGTGGCCGCTACGGCGACGGACGGCGTGGTCGAGGCGATCGAGGACCCGGACAGGGGGTTCTTCGGTACGCAGTTCCATCCGGAGGATCATACGGTCGCCGGGGATACCGTGATGGTGAAATTTTTTGAATTTCTGGTTCGCGAAGCGGGCAAAAAAGCCCGTTGATCCGCGGGCGTTAAAAAATGATACGATGAAAATTCTGACAGGATCGCAGATACGCGAGGCCGACCAGTATACGATCGAACACGAACCGATCGAGAGTCTCGCGCTGATGGAACGGGCTTCGGAGGTGATCGCCCAGTGGATTTGCAACAACATTCCGCAGGAGCAGCCTTTGGCTTTTTTTATCGGAAAAGGAAACAACGGCGGAGACGGCCTGGCGGTTGCGCGCATGTTGCACAACGTGGGGTATTCCTGTTCCGTGTACGTTTTGTTCGATAAGCGGCAACTGTCGGTCGAGTGCCGCTACAACCTCGAACGGCTGCCGCACGGCGTGCGGGTGCAGGGCATGGATCGGGTGGAGGTTGCCGAGGATGCGGTGGTGATCGACGCTTTGCTCGGTACGGGCGTCCGCGGCGGGCTCTCGGAGCCTGTTCGCGGCGCGATCGGCCTTGTCAACGAGCTCGGCTGCCGGGTGATTTCGATCGACCTGCCTTCGGGAATGTTGTCCGAATACGGCAATGCGGGGCGCGAGATCGTGTATGCCGACGTTACGCTGACGCTGGAGTTCCCGAAGCTGGCGCTGTTGCTGTCCGAGGCGGGGGAGGCTGCCGGCGAAATCGTTATTCTGCCGATCGAACTGGACGAGAACTATAAACGACAGGCACGGTCGCCGTATTATTATGCGGACGGTCGGTACGTATCGGAACTGGTATTGCCCCGTAGCCGTTTTGCCCACAAAGGAACCTATGGGCACGCCTTGCTGGTTTGCGGCTCGCAGGGCATGATGGGGGCTGCCGTATTGGCGACAGGGGCCGCGCTGCGTTCCGGATGCGGGTTGGTGACGGCGCATGTTCCTGCCGAAGAACGGTTCGTTCTGCATACGTCTTGCCCGTCGGCGCTGGTCAGCGGCGATCCGATGTCCGTGTTCTCCCGGTTGCCGGACGATATGACGAAGTATGCCGCCGTAGGGATCGGCAGCGGGGTGGGGAGGCACGACTTGTCCGTGCGGGCTTTCGAGGCGTTGTTGTCGTGCGGATGCCGATGGTGATCGATGCCGATGCGTTGAATATGTTGGCGGCCCTGTCCCGAATTGGCCGGGTCGATGCCTCCGGGATGCGTACTGACTCCCCATTTGGGCGAATTGCGCCGCTTGGTCGGAACGTGGAACGACGATCAAGACCGAATCGAAAAGGTGAGGACGTTCGCGGCGCGCTACGGATGCTGTATGGTCGTGAAAGGAGCGCATACGATGGTCTGCTCTCCGGACGGACAAGCTTTATTTCAATGCGACGGGGAATCCGGGAATGGCCAAAGGAGGCAGCGGCGACGTGCTGACCGGCTGTATCGCGGGACTACTGGCGCGGGGATACGAACCGCTGTCGGCGGCTTTGCTCGGCGTGTATGTCCACGGCGCGGCCGGCGATAAGGCTGCGGCCTATTACGGACAGGAGGGTATGAATGCCGCCGACCTGATCGATTTTTTGGGAGAGGCTTTGGCTGAGATTCAATAGTTTTTATTACCTTTGTACAATCATTAAAAAACAATAGGTTATGGCAAGTCTCAGAGGAATTAAAAACGATATCGATTACCTGGTGAGCGAGGTGATCTCGGATTGTTACATGGCTCTTTATTTCAACGATCAGAGCAAACGCGAGGGGATCGTCGCCGTCATCGAGGAGGCGGTCGATTTCCGTAACGAGATGATCCAGCGGGCCAATCATCCGGCCGATAAACAGAATAAAAGTCTGGTGAAGAAACATTACGCGCAGATGCGCCGGGATATGATGACCCGCATCGACGCCCTGTTCGGGAAGCTGAGCGATATCTGTAAATAACAGAAATTTCAGGCCGTTTTGCAGGCGGCCCGTATTTATCCTCCGTCCGGGTTGTCCGGACGGATTTTTTATGACCGCGCGTTCGGGTGTTTCGCCAGCACGGTGTGCGGAACGTCTCCCGTGGGAGACGATCTGTATCGGGCAGTTGTAATTGTGCAGTTGTTCCGCCGTAATGATGTTCGAATCGTGTCTGTGTACGCGACGGTTGACGCAGACGATCGATCTGACGTAACTTGAGATCGTTCCCAGGTCGTGGGAAACCATTACGATCGCCATTTTTTCGTTGAAACGCTTCAGTAGCAAGTACAACTCTTTTTCGAACTGGTTGTCGACGAAATTGGTCGGTTCGTCGAGAATCAGCAGTTTCGGGTCGGAGATCAGGGCGCGGCACAGCAGCGTGCGCTGTATCTGTCCGCCGGACAGAGTCCCGATCGGTTTCGGGCGATCTCTTCGATCCGGCAGGTGTGCAGCAGTTCGTCGGCTTTTTGCCGATCCTCGGCAGTGTACCGGCCGAACAGTCGCTTCCTGGCCTGTAAACCAGACAGAACCACCTCCCGTACGGAGATCGGGAACGATTTGTCGATCTCGGATATCTGGGGCAGGTATCCGATCCGCCGGCATCCCCGGTTTTCGATCTCCGGGGCGTAAATGACCTCGCCGGAGTAGGGAACCGCCTTCAGGATAGCTTTTACCAACGTGGTTTTACCGCCTCCGTTCGGGCCGATCACTCCGATGAAATCGTCGTTCCGGATATCAGGTCGACGTCGGTCAGTACCGGAACCTTGTCGTAGCTGACCGACACGTGATGCAGGGATACCAGTTTCATGGGTTCGCTATTAATTGGGCGATATGCAGTATATTGTCGGTGACGTTTCCGTCCAGCGGGTCGATCGCTACCGCTTCGAGTCCCAGTTCGGCGGCGATCGCATCGACCGTATTTTTGCTGAACTGCCGTTGGAAGAATACCTTCCCGATTCCGGAATTGCGGCCGGTTTCGATCAGGTTGCGGAGGTGCGCCGCCGAAGGCTCTTTCCCTTCGTTTTCGAGTGGAATTTGCGTCAGTCCGTAATCGTGCGCCAGGTAGGTCAGCGCCGGATGGAAGATCATAAAGGCGGTTTGCCGTCCGGCGAAAGTCTCTTGCAATGCGCGGTCCAGTGAATCAATTGCCGGTCGAAACGTTCGTAACCGGCTTTGTATTCGACCGAGTCGGGATATAGTTCCGACAGTTGACCGTAGACGTTCTCTGCCATGATTTTCAGGCATTTCGGGAGAGAGCCAGATATGGGGATCGGTTCCCGTGTCCGTGATCGTGCGCTTCGTGCCCGCAGGTTCCTGCCAGCAACGGACGTTTTCTGAGGTATTGATAACCCGGACGCTCGGCATATTCTCGCGGATGGCGTTTTCCAGGTTGCGTTCGAAATCGATCAGGCCGATATCGATGTATGCCAATGAATTGGCTACCTGCTTCATCTGCTCGGGCGTCGGCTCGTAGGTTTCGGGACTCGATCCGGGAGGAACCAGCACCCGGATGTCGAAATCGTTTCCAGCGATCTGTTCGGTAACGTAGCGCAGCGGTTCGATGCTGACTGTGATCCCTTTTTGCGGAGCGTTGTCGGGTGCAGTACAGGAATACATGCAGATTGTTGCGCAAATGATTGATATGTAATATTTTAATTGTTTCATTCGATGCGGTTTAATAAAAGAGGGTTTATTGTCATAACCTCTGCATATGTCGTGCAAAAATAGGGAATTTATCGGTATGCGCCCAATGAAAACGGGTCGGAATCGCACAATTCCTGCGCCGAAAATCTGTCGTTTTCCGATAAGGAACAGAACTGCCGAAAGGTTTTTGTTTCCGGGCGTTCCGTTTCAGGGCAGAAACCGGTTGTGGATTTCGTGAAAAAGAGTTCCTGTTCCCGCTTATTCGTACTGCCCAGATTTACCTGTATCAGCTTGATTGTCGGGCCGTAGCCATTTTCGGCCGAATTGACCGGGTCGTTCCGGTCGAGTAGGTACAGTATTTTTCCGGCCAGCGTTTTCGCCCCAGCCAGGCTTCTTCGTTTATTTCGAAATCCAGTCGATCTTCCAGCCGGATCGGTTTTGCCTGCTCGATCGTCTTTAGGAACGACCTCGGTTTATAGATAATTTTCAGTTGGTCCGTCCGGTCGATTGCAACTATTTTACGGCGTTCGTTCGTATTGAAGCAGTAATGGTCGAACCAGATTCTGATATCTTTGCTTCGGGATACCATCAAAAACGAGATCGGCCGATGGTCATATATGGAGTCGTTGTCGTTCCTGATATCTTCGTATCTACCGACGCCTTCCGTGACCGAATCGATCGGCAATGAGTTGCATATTAAGTATAGGTCGGATTTTTTGTCTGAGCCGGTCCCGTTTGCCATGCAATTACGTTGACAAACAGTATAAGAAGTAATTTTTCATAGAGGGAGTATTTACTATAAAAATAATAAAAACAGCCGGAATGACGATGCATTTCGGCTGTTTCTATTTTGTTTTTCAATTATTCGGGTTGGATAACGGTTCCCTGTTTGGGTTCGTTGGTATCCAGCAGCATAACTTGTATCAGTTTGATCGTCGACCCGTCGCCTTCTTCGACGCAGTTGATCGGATCGTTCCAATCGAGCATGTAGAGCACTTTTCCTTTCAGGTTATTTGCCCACATCCATGCTTCTTTGTTGTTTCTGAACGATTTCAGTTTTTCTTCCAGGTGGATCGGTTTCGCCCGTTCGATGGTACTGAGAAACGTCCTCGGTTTATAGATGATCTTCAATTGGTCGTACCATTTGGGCTCTCTGATTTTACGCAGTTCGGTTAGATTAAAATTGACGTGTATAAAATCAATATTAATGTCTTTACTGTCGGATTGCATTGAGAACATAACGGCCCGGTAATTATAGGTAGGATCGTCGTCGTCACTGGGGTCTTCGAATCTTCCGATCCCTTCGGTTATATGATCTTTCGATAATGAAGCTGCAGGTCAGGTATGTATCGGAACCTGATTGAGCCGATCCGTTTGCCATGCAAGTGCATTGACAAGTAGTATAAAAAGTAATTTTTCATATTGATTGTTCCGTAAATGCAATATACTGATAATAATTAAAAACAGAGCCGGTTGAAACCGGCTCTGAAGAAAAAAACGTGATTTTTTAGTCCGGAAATACCAATTCCTCTCTGGGCTCATTGGTTGCTACCATTCTGACTTCGATTAATCGGATGGTTGTCCCATCTCCTTCTTCCCCCAGTTCATCGGATCGCTTCCGTCGAACAGATAGATTGTCTTTTCTCTTAGTCCGTCTGCCCATGCCCAAGCCTCTTTTGCTGTTTTGAAGGTCTCTTTTATTCGATCTATATAGATCGGATTCGCTTTTTAATATAGTGTTGTTATAGAATGATTTAGGCTTAATTAAGATTTGCATTTGGTAATCGTCTTTTGAATGGGTCTTTCTTTCTTTAATTTGTCGAGGTTGAAACTATAATGAGTAAAACCATATCGTATATCCTACGTTTTTAGATTCAAATAAAAAGGTAATAGGCGGATGATTATATACGGGATCGTTATCATATTTAATATCACCTCTCCACATTCCTTCCGAAATCTCGTTTTTAGAAGAGTTGCAGATGAGATATATGTCGGATCTTGTTTGGGCTGTGATATTTTGATATAAAGAACAAAACAGTATTGAATAAATGATTTTTCTCAATGATGTTCCCATAGTGACGATTTTGTGTTGTTGTTCGATAATTATAAAAATAATAAAAACAGCCGGAATGACGATGCATTTCGGCTGTTTTATTTTGTTTTTCAATTATTCGGGTTGGATAACGGTTCCTTGTTTGGGTTCGTTGGTATCCAGCACCCTGACCTGTATCAGCTTGATCGTCGATCCGTCGCCTTCTTCGACGCAGTTGATCGGATCGTTCCAGTCGAGCATGTAGAGCACTTTTCCTTTCAGGTTATTTGCCCACATCCATGCTTCTTTTGTTGTTTCTGAACGATTTCAGTTTTTCTTCCAGGTGGATCGGTTTTGCCCGTTCGATGGTACCGAGGAAAGTCCTCGGTTTATAGATGATTTTCAACTGGTCGTACCATTTGGGCTCTCTGATTTTACGCAGTTCGGTTAAGTTTAAATTAGAGTGCAAAAACCAGATACAGATGTCTTTACTATCGGAATTCATTAGGAACATGACGGCTCGGTAATTATAGAGAGGATTTTTTGTCATCTCGGGAATCTTCGTACCTTCCGATACCTTCGGTTATGTTGCTTTTTGATAATGAGTTACAAGTCAGGTATGTATCGGAACCTGATTGGCTGATCCCGTTTGCCATGTAATAACACTGGCAAATAGTATAAAAAATAATCTTTTCATATTGATTTGTTTTTTATTTTGCTTTTGCGTCGACAATTATTCCTTGATCGGAAAGAAATTTTTTGTAAAACCCTTGTTCTGGCTTAGTTAATTCATCTTTAAATACAGGGCTATCTTCCGTCCCGGCATATCTCAGCATTTCGTATTTCTCTCGGTAAATCCTGAAATAGCTTTTTAAGCCAGCTATTGATGTTTTGATCTTTCACCATTTTTTCGTGATGTTCATTGTCGTAATCTTTGAAAGATTTGTTCGGATTCATCCACTTCAGACTGTCGAACAGAATGACATGGACGACTTCGTGAAAAACCAGCATCCTTTTTACCTAATGAAGATGCATCTCCGAACAATGTTTCGTCATAGGTCATTACATAGCCGTTGATTTGACGGGTCTGAGTATTATATCTTACGTTAGTCGTTCCCGCTTTGGAAATACGCCCGAATTTTATAGTCGCTTCCCCTCAGCCTGAAGATTTCTGAGCATCTGGCTGCAAGCCCATGGAATGCCCAGGTTCACTTCGTTCCAGGCTGCGGTCAGTTGATCCGGTTTGGGATCCGAATGCCCTGCGGTGGGGATGTTATCGAGTTCTTCGCATTCGCCGTTGCAGAATTGGAACAGACATCCCGGATTCGTGCATTTGAATTCCCCGCCGTAACCGACGTCGATGCTTCCTTCCTGGGAGAAGCAGGTGCACGGGTGATGTTTGCAGATCGGGCAGCAGACGCATCTTTCCGAAAGGAATCCGCATACCGAACAATAGGAAGGGTTACTTCGATCCCACATCCGTTCGGACAGACTCCCCAAACGGAGATCGAATTGCAGAACGGGCAGTATCCGAAACCTTCGTTGCCGTCGCTTTCCGAGTCGGAACTGCGGGTAACCAGAGCAAGGGTAGGGGTTGACATATACAGCCGGTCGATGACGTCCGTCGTATCGGCGTTTTCGTCGGTCGAACGCTGTCTCATGCCGACTTCCATCCGTCCTCCGTTGCGGTGCAGATAGGATGCGAGGTATCGGCCTTCCACGTCCGAAATAATTACATAACCCGAATAATCGCGGTCTCTCATAAAACCGATAAGGGGTTTTCATGTCTTTCCGTTTGTTGTAGCAGGACGAATCCGGAATAAAGGTAGCGATAAAATAGCGTTTATTTCCGGTTTCGATGTTTTTTTGCAGAATCAATTTCATCGTTACGGTCGAGCCGTCGACGCTTCCGGCATGTCCGTCGGCTTTTCGCGGCGACCAGGCTTTCAGCGGAGTGCCTCCGACGCGCAGCGGAACTTCGAGGGTAACGACTTTGCCGTTTTCGTAGGTTTGCCGCAGGTCATTCCATAGAGGTGTCATTAGGGCGGCCTGTTCCACCTCGTTGAGTATCCCTTTGGTCGACTGTCCGTGACCGTGTCCGCAGTCTCCGTGTTCGTGTCGGCAGCCTATATGCACCATGCACAGGTCTTCGGCCGTTTGTTCGAAATAGGCGCGGGCTTCCTGCGCCGGAAATGTTCGGATGCCTTTTCTCCGACATCCCTCCATAATCGCACGGATCGTTCGTGCAGCAATGGAAAAATAAGACGACGGCCGTAGTACCAGCCAGCCACCATAGTCGGTTCTTCATAAATTAAGTTTTTGGTTCGTAAATAAATTTTAGGGTAGTTTTTTCCGTTTCAAGGAAGGGAAGCGCGTAACTTCCCGATGCGATAGTTGATTTTTTACAAAGTTTCCACCTCCTTTTATTGATAAATTATTGTATATTATATGTTTGGATTACGAATATAAAAAGCAGGGGATCTATTTAGGTTCCTTATAAGAGTCTTTTTATTCTTCGATGACGTAATCCTTAAGCATTATTTAACATAATATATATTATAATCAAAAATATTTCGAATCGTAAGAGCGCCGCAAACGATCGAATCATGTATGAATTATGCAAATCGATTCAGAGATAACTGTCCGTATTTTCAGGCGAACCGCGATCGGTCGGCGAATCGTGAGATCGGCCGCCGACTCTTGTTATTATTAATGGGAGATCTTTTTTAGCATAAAATAAAGATGTCCGGAATATCAGGGGATGTAATCAATGAAATACCGGGCAAGAATCGTTTTCTCCGAACGCAATCCGGTCTATAAGGGAATCGTAGAAAGGTCTATCAGGGGTTACATTATGTTAAATTATTTTCTGTTTTTTACCGGGGCTTGTAAGAGATGCAGGTGCCGTTCTTCAGGAAGATTACGATGCGCTCGATGTCTGGCTCCGAGAACTCGGTTTTCGATATCTGTTTTTTTGTATCTATGGATGGATGGTTGGTTGGTACTTCCGGGGAAGTCGCACCGGGAGTTCCCGGAATCTTTCGTTCCGGTTGGCCGACCGAAGATTCCGTTGCCGGGATATTCGCCGTTTCAAAAGATTCGCGGACAGCCGGAATTCCTGCGACGGATTCGGATTCGGCGAAGACGAAACATCCGGACGGTATGCGGAACCTTTCCCCAGTAGAAACCATTCCGGATTTACTTTCGGGAAACGTAACAGCATTTTTTCGATAAACTCGAAACTGGGTTTATTGCGTCCGCTGATGATGTGCGATATGGTCGCCGGTTGCACTCCCAGAATTTCAGCCAGACGGAAGCCGATAGCTTCTCCATTTCCATAAATTTCAGCAATCTTTCCCGCATATTCGGATTTTTACAAAGTTAAACAGTTTTACAAAAAAATAAACAAACCGTATTTCACGAATGTAAATACATATGTAAAAAAGGATAAGTTACATGTGTGAAATATTGGAAACGGAAGAAGACCTCGAAAAGGAAGGTCTTTTATTTAATATAAATTGATTATTTATTTTATATAATATATAATACTGATTTTCAATGACTATAATCTTTAATTGTCGTTGTAATAAGCCTTTTGTATGACGGTTAAATCATGTTTCGATTGATTATATCATTATTAAGTTTATGTAATAAGATTTACAGTACTGATTTTTATGTATTTGTATATATAATATAAATATTTTTACATGAATTTATCGTGTTTGATATTTGATCTTTATTTCATATTTTACAGATGTATTTATAGTTGACAAAATCGAGTTGCATCGGGGGTTTGGTTACATTTGTGATTAAACGCCCGGTATTTACAAGTGTTAATTTTACAAAAGTGGAAATACCAGGGCGGTTTTATCCTATTTTTTACAAGAATAATCCCTACCCTGCCGGGACTTCGATTGGATTCTTATATGGAGAGATTTCCTGTTTAATTATGTTAAATAAAAAACGGAACCTCTTCAGGCTCCGTTTTTTGAATTTAAGTGTTTTATTATGTCTGATTGTCTTTGCTATTCGTTGGAATTCCTCCGGGGTGAGTTGGAGTTTTTCCCGATGAAAATCGACGTCTTTTTCGCTGTTAATCGGTATCAGGTGGATATGGGCATGCGGAACTTCGAGCCCGAGAACGACGACGGCGACTTTTTTACAAGCTATATTAGCCTGTATTTTACGCGCGATCCGTTTGGCGAAAACCATCATGTCCGCCAGCGTCCGGTCGTCCAAGTCGAAAATATTGTCGGTCTCCTCTTTCGGGATGACCAGCGTGTGACCTTTGCAAGCGGATTGATATCCAGAAATGCAAAATATCTGTCGTCCTCGGCTACCTTGTAGCACGGGATCTCCCCTTTTACGATACGTGTGAATACGGAAGCCATTTTTTACGGTTTTTGGTTCGGTTTAAATCAGTTTCATCTCCTGTTTGATCGATTCGATCTTACGTTCCATCGTTTGGCGCGTTTCTTCGAATTTATCTTCGCAGCACAATTCTCCCCGGACGCCGAAATAGAATTTGATTTTCGGCTCGGTGCCCGACGGACGGATTGATACGATGGTCGAATCCGCTGTGATGAACTGCAGGACGTTCGATTTTTCCATATCGATGGGCGTTTTGCGGCCGCTTTTTACGTCGAGCGATTCTCCGGTCAGATAATCCTTCACGGTGATTACGGGCGATCCTCCGAGGCTTTGCGGCGGATTGTTCCGGTACTGGGTCATCATTCGGGCGATTTCCTCCTGTCCCTCTTTGCCCTGGCGGACGATCGAGACGAGCGCTTCGTCGAAGAAGCCGTATTTTACGTAGATTTCCTTCAGTAGGTCATACAGCGTCATTCCTTGGCTCTTGGCCCAGGCTGCGGCCTCTGCGGCCAGCGAACAGGCGCTGACGGCGTCCTTGTCGCGGACGAAATCTTCGGCGAGAAATCCGAAAGCTCTCTTCTCCGCCGCAGACGTACTGCATTTTTCCCTTCGAGGTTGCGGATGACCGTGGCGATATACTTGAAGCCGGTCAGGCATTCGAAATGTTTCACGCCGAACGATTCGGCGATTCGGGCGACCAGTTCCGTCGTAACGATCGTTTTGACGATGTACTCCCGGCCGTGAAGTTTTCCCAGTTCGCTCCACCTTCTTACGATATAATATACGAGCAGGGCGCATGTCTGGTTGCCGTTCAGCAAGATGTACGATCCGTCGCGGTCGCGCAGGGCCATCCCGATGCGGTCGGCGTCGGGGTCGGTGGCCAGGACGATCTCCGCCTGTTGCCGGGCGGCCAGGTCGATCGCCATTTTCATGGTCGCGCGTTCTTCCGGGTTCGGGGACGCTACGGTCGGAAAGTTGCCGTCCGGGATATTCTGTTCTTTTACCGTGACGACGTTCGTAAAGCCGAATTTGCGGAGCGATTCGGGGACGAGGATGACTCCGGTTCCGTGTATCGGCGTGTAGACGATTTTCAGGTCGTGATGGGCGGCGATGGCTTCGGGCGACAGCGACAGCGAATGAACGGCGTCGAGGTAGATCGCGTCGAAGGTTTCGTCGAGAATGACGATGTTGTCTTTGTGTCCGTTGGTGAGCACCTGATCCGGAGACGTGATCTTTTGCACCTCCGCGATGATGTTTTTGTCGTGCGGAGCCACTACCTGAGCGCCGTCGTTCCAGTACGCTTTGTAGCCGTTATACTCTTTCGGGTTGTGCGAGGCGGTGATGACCACGCCGCTGTCGCATTCCAGCTTGCGGATGGCGAAGGCTCAGCTCGGGCGTCGGACGGAGCGAGTCGAACAGGTAAACCTTGAATCCGTTCGCTGCGAAGATGTCGGCGACGCGTTCCGAAAACAGCCGGCTGTTGTTGCGGCTGTCGTGCCCGATAGCGACCTTGATCTGCTTACCCGGAAAGGCTTTTTTCAGGTAGTTCGCAAGGCCTTGCGTAGCCATGCCGACCGTGTAGACGTTCATCCGGTTGGTGCCTACCCCCATGATGCCGCGCAGGCCGCCCGTGCCGAATTCGAGGTCTTTGTAGAAGCTCTCGGTCAGCTCGCCCAAGTTGTTATCCATAAGATATTTGACTTGCTTTTTCGTGTCTTCGTCGTAGTTTCCGGAGAGCCATTTTTCGGCTCTCTCCTTAACGATTAAATCCAAATTTCCACTCATAATCTTATTTGTTTTATTTATACGAATGCTTGTTTCGGTTGAAAAAAGTTATAAACAAAGATACGGATATTTTTTTGAATATTCTATATCAAACGGTTAAGTTTTGACTCTGCGGGAACCCTTATTTTTCTATATAAATATTTGCACAACAAACAATAGAGAAGAAAATTTTTTTTAATGAATTTATTTACAATTTTGTCTTCCGAAACAGACAGGATGATGATAGTTAATAACCAGACATACGGTGATGTGTGGCAAAGTTGTTTGACCCGTATCCGCGAGCATACCTCCGACGAGGAGTTCGCCAAATGGTTCAAGCCGATCGTGCCGCTTGATTTTGACGGGGTGACCTTGAAACTGAAGGTGCCTAATGAAAGTTATGTGTACCATATCGAAAAACACTTTATTCCGCTTTTGCGTCCGATCATTCACCAGATGTTTGGCTTGAAGACCAAGCTGCGTTATGCCGTGCCGCGTACCGAACAGAGCGCTCCTACCGTAGTGACGGATGCCGACATGACGGCCATCAATACGTTCGTCACGCAGTCCGATACGACAAATATAAAGAATCCTTTCGTTATTCCGGGGATTCGCCGGATCGTAATCGACCCGCAGTTGAATCCGAACTATACGTTCGATACGTTCGTGGAGGGCGAATGCAACCGACTTTGCCGTTCGGCCGGGCTGTCGCTGGCCGTGAATCCGGGCAATACGCCTTTCAATCCCTTATATATTTACGGAGATTCGGGGTTGGGAAAAACGCATATCGCGCAGGCGATCGGCATGGAAATCAAGCAGCGCAAGCCGCAGATGCAGGTGTTGTACGTGTCGATGAACAAATTCCAGGCGCAGTTCCAGAACGCCGCGCTGAAGGGGGAACTGAACGACTTCATTCATTTCTATCAGATGCTCGACGTCCTGATTATCGACGATATTCAGGAACTGGCCGGGAAGGATAAGACGCAGAACGCTTTTTTCAATATTTTCAACCACCTGCACCTGTCGAACAAGCAGTTGATCCTGACTTCCGATAAACCGCCCGTCGAGCTGAAAGATATCGAACAGCGGCTGATTACCCGCTTCAAATGGGGGCTTTCCACGCAACTGTTGCAGCCCGATTACGAAACCAAGGTGAAGATCATTCGTAACAAGGCCGTGAAGTTGAATGCGGAGGTGCCGCAGGAGGTGGTCGAGTTCTTGGCCGAGAACATCAACGCCAATGTCCGGGAGATTGAAGGGGCGCTTTCGTCGCTCGTGGCCAATGCCTCATTCCTGGGCAAGAAGATTTCGATCACGCTGGCCCGCGAAATTCTGAAAGTATACGTGCAGTTCAATCAGCGGGAAATCACGATCGAGCATATCCGCAAGGTCGTTTGCGAATACATGGGGCTCAGTGCGGAGGTGTTTAATTCTCCGAAACGGACGCGCGAGATCGCGCAAGCGCGCCAGATAGCGATGTACCTGAGCAAGCAGCACACGAAGGCTCCGCTGACGACCATCGGCGCGGCGATCGGCGGCAAGAACCATGCGACGGTGTTGCACGCCTGCAAGGCGATTTCGAATCTGATGGAGACGGACAAGGTGTTCTGCCACCAGGTGGAGGAGATCGAAAAGAAGGTGCTTGCGCGGTCGTAGCGCTTTTCGGAAAAAGGTGCGCTCCGTAGCGGGCGACGCGGTGAAAAGTTTTTCTGGCGTTATATTTGACCGGAAAAACTTTTTGACTTTCCCGGAAATGTGTATCTTTACGAACAATAGGCACCGGAATTTTTAAATGCGAAAGAAAATGGCAAAACTGAAAACGGGAGATCCCGCTCCGGCTTTCGAAGCGGTCGACCAGGACGGCAATATGAAAACGCTGGCCGATTACCGCGGCCGCAAGTTGATCCTTTATTTTTATCCGAAGGACAATACGCCGGGTTGTACGGCCGAAGCGTGCAGCCTGCGCGACGGACGGGATACGCTGCGGCGAATGGGCTTCGAAGTGGTCGGCGTGAGTCCCGACAGCGAAAAGTCGCACCAGGGCTTTATCGCAAAGCAGGGGTTGAATTTTACGCTGTTGGCCGATACGGACAAAAAAATCGCGGAAGCCTACGGCGTGTGGGGCGAGAAGAAGTTTATGGGAAGGACGTTCATGGGGATTCTGCGGACGACGTTCGTGATCGACGAACAGGGCGTGATCGAGAAGATTTTCGATAAAGTGCGGACGAAGGATCACTTCGAACAGATCGTCGAAGCTTACCAGTAAAACCGGAAAAATTTGAAACAAGACTACTAAACGAAAAAATATGGCAGAAAAGGAGAAGCCTCAGGTGAATCCTGAGAAGGCTCAAGGTATTGAGCGCCGTGATGGATAAGATCGAGAAGGATTTCGGGAAAGGCGCCATCATGAAAATGAGCGACCGGGCGGTCGACAAAGTCCCGGTCATCCCGTCCGGGTCGGTAACGATCGACCATGCGCTCGGGATCGGCGGGTATCCGAAAGGACGTATTATCGAGATTTTCGGCCCCGAATCGTCGGGTAAAACCACGCTGGCTATCCACGCGATCGCCGAGGCCCAGAAAGCGGGCGGAATCGCCGCATTTATCGACGCGGAACATGCTTTCGACAGCACGTATGCGCAGAAGCTCGGCGTGGATATCGACGACCTGCTGATTTCGCAGCCCGACAACGGGGAGCAGGCGCTGGAGATCGCCGACCACCTGATCCGTTCGAGCGCCATCGATATCGTGGTGATCGACTCGGTCGCCGCGCTGACGCCGAAGGCCGAAATCGAAGGCGAGATGGGCGAATCGAAAATGGGGTTGCAGGCGCGACTGATGTCGCAGGCTTTGCGTAAACTGACGGCCAATATCAGCAAGACGGGAACCGTTTGTATTTTCATCAACCAACTTCGCGATAAGATCGGCGTGGTTTACGGGAATCCGGAGACTACGACGGGCGGTAATGCGCTGAAATTTTACGCCAGCGTCCGGGTCGATATCCGCAAGGCTTCGGTGATCAAAGACGGAGAAGAACAGATGGGCGCGCGGGCGCGTGTCAAGATCGTGAAAAACAAACTGGCTCCCCCGTTCCGCAAGGCGGAATTCGATATCATGTACGGCGAAGGAATTTCGAAGATCGGCGAGATCATCGACCTGGGAGTGGATCAGGGAATTATCAAGAAGAGCGGCTCGTGGTTTTCTTACGGCGACCGGAAGATCGGACAAGGGCGCGATGCCGTCAAGGAGGCGTTCAAGGCCGATCCTGAGTTTGCGGCCGAGGTGGAGGCCAAAGTGCGCGAAGCGCTTGCCGCCGCCGGTTAGCGGGCGCGGGTGCGGTACGGCCGGCGGGAGACACAGCCTGATTCCGTCCGGGGCGTACCCGAAAACATGTTTTGTCTTGTCCTCGGCGGGCAAGGGATTGATGTCGGCGTATGTAAAACGGGAGATTGATGGGTTATTCGCAGGAAGATGAACGCATGATTGGCGAGCAGTTTGACAAACTGATGCGGAGTTGTGCCAAAATCTGTAAAAATGAATATGACAGGGATCTGATCAAACGGGCCTTTTTCTTGGCGAAGGAGGCTCACGAGGGAGTGCGCCGCCGTTCCGGGGAGCCTTACATCGTGCACCCGCTGGCGGTGGCCCGGATCGTCGTGGATGAAATCGGCCTCGGCGTCAAGTCGGTGATCGCGGCCCTGTTGCACGATGTCGTCGAGGATACCGACTATACGGTGGAGGATATCGAAAGCCGTTTCGGACCCAAAATCGCGCTGATGGTGGACGGACTGACCAAAATGTCGGGCGTTTTCAAAACCAGCGCTTCGGAGCAGGCGGAGAATTTCCGCAAAATGCTGCTGACGCTTTCCGACGACGTCCGGGTGATCCTGATCAAGATCGCCGACCGGCTGCACAACATGCGTACGCTGGAATCGATGCCTCCGCATAAGCAGATGAAAATCACCAGCGAAACGATCTATCTGTTCGCTCCGTTGGCTTACCGCCTGGGGTTGTTCGCGATCAAAAGCGAACTGGAGGATCTGTCGTTGAAATACCGTTTCCCGGAAGATTACCGGCAGATCGAAGCCAAGATCCAGGAAACCGAAGCCGACCGGTCGAAATTTATCGAAAAATTCAGTCAGCCGATTATCGAGAAGCTCAAGGGCAACGATATCGACTTCGAAATATCGGGGCGCGTCAAGTCGATCTATTCGATCTGGGCCAAAATGCAGCGCAAGCATATCGCTTTCGAAGAGATCTATGATCTCTTCGCGATTCGCATCGTGTTCCGGCCTTCGCCGCTGATTCCCGAAAAGTCGCAGTGCTGGCACATCTATTCGTTGGTAACCGATATTTACAAGCCGAAACCGGATCGGATCCGCGACTGGGTGAACATTCCGAAAGCGAACGGTTACGAGGCCCTGCACTCCACGGTGATGGGTCCGACGGCGTGTGGGTCGAGGTGCAGATTCGTTCGCAGCGGATGGAAGAGATTGCCGAGCGGGGATTCGCCGCGCATTGGAAGTACAAATCGGGCGAGTTGTCGAAGGAGGAAGGCGAATTCGACCGTTGGATGAAGCAGGTGCGCGAAGCGCTGAACAGCCCGACGGACAATGCCGTCGAATTCCTCGACAATTTCAAACTGAGCCTTTATACCTACGAGATCGTCGTGTTTACGCCGAAAGGCGATTCGCGGACATTGCCTCAGGGCGCTACGGCGCTCGATTTCGCTTATGAGATTCATACGAAGATCGGCAACAGCGCGATGGGCGCCAAGATCAACCGGAAGATCGAATCGATTTTCGCACCGATCAGCAGCGGCGACCAGATCGAGATCATCACGTCGAAAAATGTGAAGCCGAAGGCCGAATGGCTCGATCATGTGATTACGACCAAGGCCAAGCAGTCGATCATGGTTTTCCTGAAAAAGGAGAATCTCAATAACATCGCTAACGGGATCGTGCTGTTCGAAGGAAAGCTCAAGGAGTTCGGCATCGTGCCGAGCGCCCGCGTGTTCCGGAAAGTGCTGCCTGCTTACGACTGCGCTACGAAGGACGAGTTTTACAGCAAGTTGGGGGCCGGCATCCTGAAACTGGACGGGATCGAAAAGATCCTGCGCGACAATCCTGCCAATAAGATTTTGAAATTCTGGACGTTGCAGATACCGAATCCATTCAAGTTCCTCGGAGGCGACGATAAGAAAAAAGGGAAAAAGGTAATTGACGGCGCATCGCCGGAGGATGCGGACGATCCGGAGTTCGAGATCGCCCCGTGTTGCAATCCGATTCCGGGCGACGAAGTTGTCGGTTACAGCAATCCCGATATGCACAAGATCGACGTTCACAAGAAAAACTGCAACGAACTGATTAAACTGGCTGCCCAGCACGGCAATCGTCTGACGCCGGTCACCTGGTCGAGCCACAAGGCGATGTCCTACCTGTCGATCCTCGAGTTGCGCGGAATCGATCGGATCGGGATCCTGATGGAACTGTCGCAGGTGATTACCGGCGAAAGCTGAACACAAACATCCGGGAGTTGCATATCCAGAGCCATGACGGTATCTTCGAAGGGCGGATCAGCCTCTATGTGAAAAATATCAAGGATCTGAAGATGATTATCGACAAGGTGATCCGGATCAAGGGGGTCGAGCAGGTAAACCGGGTGGAAAATAAAATCGAATAGCTATGGATCTGAAAGAGTTGCTTCCGGTACTTCTGATTACTGTCTTCGCAATAATTTCCGCTGCGAAAAAGAAAAAACAACCGGTTTCCGAAAGCGAGGAGCAGGCGGATACCGCTCCGTCCGATTCTCCGTGGGACGACCTGATGCGCGAACTTAAAAAAGGGGGCGGAGCCGATACGGAATCTGCGGCCGATTCGCGTCCGGTGCAGCGGACTGTTCCGGATGCGGACGCGCTGCCGACGGAGATGCTGTCTTACGACGACGAGGCGATCGAAGCGTTCGAGAACCGTACGGTCTTTTCGTACGACGACATGGTCGGAGATAACGCGCCGGAGCCGATGTCTACCGCGGATCAGGGGAATTCCCCTACTCCGCAGCTTGCTACGGAGCCGGAACCGGCTTCTTCCGAAAGGGCATTTCCGGGCGGTTTCGATCCGAAAATGGCCGTGCTGTATTCCGAAATTCTCAAACCGCGTTTTTAAATTTTTTCAGCATGTATTCCGATGCGGATTCCGCCGAACCGATCCGGGCCGATTATTCGGACTCTTACAGTCTCGACGTAAGCTCCGATGCGGAATTGCGTCCCGGGAAACTGTTGGAATCCGTTTTCTCCGATACTCCGCGCTGGGTGAACGGGCTGATGAAAATCCGTAATGCGCTCGTTGCGCCTTTCGGTTTGAAGACGGGAGAATCCCGTGTTTTCCGGAAAGCGATCGTCGAAGAATCGGAGCGGGAAGCGGTACTGTCCAATGACGATAAACATTTGATCTTTACGGTCTCGCTCAGCGTGCTCCCCGTCCCGACGGGGGTGCGGCGAATCAGTATTTCCACGGCGGTGCAATACCATAACCGGCTCGGCCGGATCTATTTCGCACTGATCCGGCCGTTTCATCGGATCATCATCCGCCGTATGCTGCGCCGGATCGCTTCATCGGTCGGCTGACGGCAGCGTCTCCCGGACAGGATTACTCTTTTTCGATAAAGGAGCGCTATGTGCGGTAGCCGTCTAACGGGGCGTGATGCACGAAGGTGCAATCGGCAATAGCGGCCTACCCTTTGGAATGCGTCTTTCCCGATGTCGAACAAAAGAAAGTCCATTTGGTTTCGGTGTTTTTTGTAGTATGCCCAATGCCGGGTGAAAAACAGACTGTAGAATTTGGCTGAGATTAATCTGGTTTATATCCAGTGCTTTATCCCTGTGTTTGACGGCGAAAAAGTTCGTGGCGGACATTTGGCCGCCACGCTTCGTTACGTATCGTTGCGGGAAGGAGCCGAGATCGATTTTATATTTTGCGGTGCGTTTTTATCCGTTTTCGAACAAAAACAGCGCACCTCAAAGGAATACCCGTATGAAAATGGGCGATTTAGTCCTGTAAAATTTTGGGCGTATGAAATATTATCGTATATTTGCACTCCCGAAAGGGTCTGATGGCCGAGTGGCTAGGCACAAAGCTCTGCAAAAAGCTGCTACAGCGGTTCGAATCCGCTTCAGACCTCAATTTAAGAGCAAAAGTCCTTAGAAGCTGATAACTTCTGAGGACTTTTTCTTTATTTAGGCCCGAAGTCGGGCCCGCTTCGGAGCCTTTCCTCTTGTCCGCCAGTTTTTCGGCGGCGATCGAACCGACCCCGAAATAAGCGCCGTGCGGCAGTCCCGAGACAAACCGAGCCGCCATCAGCGTCCAGAAATTCGGGGCGAGGGCCGCACAGACGTTTCCGGCCATGATGACGGCTACCAGTACCAGCAGGATGCGTTTCAATGGGTGTTTGCGGGCCAGGATCAGCATCGGGGCGCCTACGCATACGCCCAGCGCGTAGGCCGAGATCAGGTGTCCGGCTTCGGCGATGCTGACGTGCAGGTCGGACGCTATGTCCGGCAGAATCCCCATCATCACGAATTCGGCGATCCCCAGCGCCAGGGTTCCGAAAGCCAGCGCAATAAGACTCTTTTTCATCGACAGACGTTTTTCCGGCTGCAAAGGTAATAAAGCGAAGCGTCCCGGAGAAAAGATTTTATGAAACAAGCCAGTCCGTTCATTTGCGAACGGACTGGCTTGTTCGGATACGTTTTTTCTGGAGGATTATTCGTCCAGTTTGAACGTGATCAGCAATCCTTTGTGGTCGCTGGGCCAGTGTCCTCCTGCGGGGGCGATGAATTCGTCCTTGCTGTCGTTTTCCACCCGCTGGCTACGGACGATTGTGCCGGACGGCCCTACGATTTGGGCTTTTCGACGCTGAGCCCCTGTCGGGGATAGTAATAAACGAAATCGATCCGGTCGCGTTCGTCGGCATCGCCGGCCCATACCAGCGTGCTTACGTCGACGTCTTTGTTATCGGCCGGCCAGGTAAGCCCCGGATAATCCACGACGTTCGGATACGTTTCGCGGTAAGCGTCGATGAATCCGTTGTCGTACATCAGCATGGAGCTCTGCCAGTTCACTACGCAGCCGTTGTGGTCCCATAGATCTTTCGTATCGGCCTGCCAGTCGAGGTGGGAAGGTTCGTTCAGGTCGCCTGCGAAGAAGACGAGCGCGCCTTTGGCGATCTCGTTTTCGCATCGTCGATGAATTGCTGGGTCGACTGCGGACGTCCGGACAGCCGGTTGCGTTCCAGGATCAGGGCTACGTCCGTATTCGGGCCGGTAGCCATTTTGCTCCAGTCGCCGTTGTTGCCCCCGTCGTTGTACCCGCGCGGGTAGTAGCAGGAGTAATAGACGTAGTTGGCATGTGAGGGATAGACGGCGATTCTGCGGCCGTCGACATTGCAGACCCCTTTGAACATCCATTCGTTGATCTTCTGCGTTTCGGTAATCCGGTATTTCGACAGCAGTCCGCGGCCGTCCACGCGGCTTTGGTAATAGGTCAGCCCTTTTGTTTCAGTGCGTCCACGAGCAGGGGGCATGATCGCTTCGTCCCCCGCCTTTGTACAGTTCGCAGAACGTAGCGAAATCGGGTTGCAGCGATACGATCTGGTCGACCAGCGCATTGAAAGCGTTCGGAACTTTCGTACATTCCATCCACAGGTTCAACTGCAGCAGCGTCAGCCTCGGCTCGCAGGCCTGCTTAACGGTTACCGTGACGTCGTTTCCTTTTGTCGGCGAGAACGTGATCGTGCCGGTACGTTCTTTGTCCGTATCGTTGGCCAGCACCTGGAACCGGATCGTGGAGTCTTTCATCGAAGATTTGGCTTCGGCCGGGAGAATCCATTTTTCGGCCGATTTGTCGATCGTGTGCTCGTATCCGACGTTTGCCGATACTTTGACGGCGATCAGCGTGTCGCCCGGTTTGAGGTTGAACAGTTGTTGTTCGATGACGACGCCTTCCTGGGTGTCCTGCGTGATTTTTATGCTTTTGCTTTCGGTGCCGCAGGTTACGGTCAGCGTCGCTTCGCGCGCTTCGTCGTAGGAGGTGTTTTTACCGACCGACAGGTTTATCTGGGATTTTCCGGCTTTCCCTTTCAGCGGAGTCGCATTGAGCCATTTGCCGCTTCCCGAAACGTAAACGACTTCGGCAGTCCCCTCTCCCGGCGCTTCCAGCGGAACGTTTTGTTGGCTCCGGCCACCGGAACCGCCCAGTCTTCTTCCGAAAACTGGAACGTGTAAGTTTCGCCCGGCGCTTCCTCGCTTTTACCGCATTCGTAGAACATGACGGACAAAACAGTCAACAAACTGTACAGAATTACTTTTTTCATCTAATTATTTTTTGATCGAAAATGTTGCATTTTTGTTAAAAAGTTTCACAAATATGCTAATTATTTTGCGTTTTTCGAAGATTTACTCTCGTTTTTAGCGGGTCCGTTGCTCTTACCGATACGGCGATATGCAGCTTTTTCTTTTATGGTTCAGTACGTTGGAGGCCGTTGAAAAATGATCGTTTTGCAGGAATATATTTTTCATATCCTGTTTTTTTAACGTGTTTTTTCCGATTATTACCATCTTAACCGATAAAATATTTGGTTTTTTCTGTTGAAACCTGGAGTCGTTCGACAATCTTTGTGAAAAAGTGTATCGCTGCCTTCGTCCGGGCGGGACGTTCGTTTTCTCGGTCGGGCATCGGTCTTTACGGCGCAGGGACATGAAGAGTGGTATTGCCGGACAAGGTAATCGACTGCACTGGCCGGAGTTGTTTCAGTCAGGGGGGCGGCGCGTTTCGAAGACTTTCTCGGCGAACAGGTCGTAAAGTACCATAAAACGTTGACTGCTTATGTAAACGGACTGATTCGACAAGGGTTCGGGATTACCGGGCTGGTCGAGCCCGAACCCGGCGAGAAATTGCTGAGAACCGTTGCCGGGATGAACGACGAGCTGCGTAGGCCGATGATGTTGATCGTATCGGCCGTTAAAGAGCGTTGAGGCGACGGACGTTTTCTGCGGGATGCGTCCGCCGGCTGCGTGTCAGAACATGATGCTGGCGCCGCCGCAGAGCGTGAGAACGTGCCGGATTCCTCCGCGTGGAACGAAACCGGAGGTGACGAGATCGTAGTCGGTAGAGAATTTCATCCCGAATTTGTGGTTGGCCAGGAACGTGACCGACAGGCCCGTTCCGAACCCGAATCCGTTCTTGTCGCCGATCCGGATGTCCGAAAGCCGACAGGAGGGATAGTGAACATATCCGGCGAGCAGTTTGCCGCCGACCAGCCAGCGGCAGGTCAGCGGATAGGAGAAAAACGGGCCGACGTACCCGGAGATCATGTCCAGCGATTCGTCCTGAAGGATTTTATCGACCGACAGGGGCATGTTGGAGATGGTCGCGCGTCCTCCGATCCCGATGTGGCGCGTGATGAACCAAGCGCCTTCGACGCCTGCCGTGCCTCCGGTCGAAAGCGACACTTCGCGGCCGTCTTCCAGCGCGTAGCGTCCCGGTGTCAGGTTGAGTCCCAGGTAAAGCCCGAAAACGAAGGTTTGTAACCCGGATCGAAAGGTCTGTCCGGCAGTCGCGCATACGTGATCCCGCGACCTTTGAAGATCAGGTCGGCCAGGTAATACCCCACTTCGGTAGACAGCATGCCGATGCCGGCCCCTACCAGCACGTCGCTCAGCCAGTGTTTGTTGTTCATTTGTCGTGACAGGCCGGTGAGCGTGGCCGCCGTATAGGCGCCGATGCTGTACCACGGACTGCGGGTCATGCCGTACTCTTTTGTGCAGCATGGTCGCGGTCATGAAGGCCGTTGCCGAATGTCCCGACGGGAACGAGTGGCGGTTCGATCCGTCCGGGCGCATCACTTTGACCGTGTGTTTCAGGGTGTTGACCGCGATCGCCATCAGCGAGGCCGAAAATGCGTCCGAAACCAGCATGCGTCCCCAGGGCTTCTTCCCTGTATGCCGCCGATTTTCAGCCCCAGCATGGCGATGGCGGGGGCGTATTGCAGGTAATCGTCGTAATGGTGTCGGAAGGAAGGCAGGTAGTTGTCGCGCAGGCTGCGGAAATGCGAGTCTTCTCCTGCCACGATCAGTCCCGCTGCGATCAGCGGGACGGCCACGTAGGTCATGCGGTAGGTTTGCGACGAAGTGAACCGGTCCCATTGGTCCCGCGCGGGCGCTGCGAGGGCCGGCAGCGAGTCCTGCAGGCATGTACGGCGATAGACGGACGGGATCTGCCCCGAACTTTCGTATCCGGCAATCAATATCATCATCATCCCCAAGAACAGATTCCGAGAGAGCGTTATGTAACGGGAAATACGGGTCACGGGACAATCGGGTGCGAAAAGACGAACCGCGCTCCTCAGTGTATTCCGGATCGATCCAGATGTTCCCTCCGAACCGCAGTACGATTTGTTTACAAATAGCCAGGCCGAGACCGGTGCCTTGTTTGAATTCGTTCAGTTTTTCGAATCGGTTGAAAACCCGTTCCTGCCGTTCCCGCGGGATGCCGCATCCGGTATCGGAAACCGAGAACAGAATCCGCCGCTGCTCTTTTGTATTTCGAATGCGAGCGCGATCGTGCCCTTTTCGGTGAATTTGCTGGCGTTTGTCAGCAGGTTGATCAGCACCTGCGACAGGCGTTGCGAGTCGGTCTTCAGGATAAAGGATTCGACGGGAGGATTAAAACGCACTCCACGCCTTTTTACGGCCGTGGGCGGTCGTCGAAATGACCTGCTGACAGATGGCGACGATATTCTCCGGATGCAGCGTGAAACTGATTTTCCCCGTCTCGAGCCTCGAAATATCGAGAATATCCCCGATCAGCGTCAGCAGCAGGTCTGAATTCTGGTTCACGATGCCCATGTATACGTTCCGGTCTTCTTCGAAATGGATTCGTCGCCCAACAGGGCGGAGAATCCGACGATCGCATTCAGCGGCGTCCGGATTTCGTGGCTCATGTTCGCCAGGAACGCCGATTTCAGCATGTCCGATTCCTCGGCTTTCTCTTTGGCGGCGATGACTCCCTACCCCGGTTCTCAGGCTGATTTTCAGTTTTTGTTCCGGTAGTAGAGGTAATACAAGAAGGCGATGAACAGCGAGAGCACGATGAAAATAACGATCAGGATCAGGATGTACGATTCGTATTTCTGCAATCGCGCCTCTACGGTGTCTACGACGATACTACCCGACGGCAGTTTATATTCCGCGATTCCGAACTCCTTGAGTTTTTGCAGGTCGAAACGATATTCGTTTTCCGTCGGATCGAAATGTACCGCCCGGGGTTTCTTTTTATAGAAGTCGGCTATTTGCCCGGCTATTTCGCTGGCTCCGTTTTCGTATTTGGGGATGTAGCCTCCGATAGCCCCGCTGCCGATCCCCGAGCCGCTGACCGAAAAAACGGGCAGGTGGGGTTGATCGGCCAGGAGCGTTTTCAGCGAATTGTCCATAAAATACTGGCCGTCCTGACCTACCCGCCAGGTGCCGATCAGCAGCACCGATTTGCGCGGCAGCCGTTCGATGGCTGCATAGGCCTTTTTCTCCCCGTTCCGCCCGTCGATCAGGGTGAGGGTCAGGTCGGGATGGCTGCTCATTTCCTGTTTGACCAAAGCCTGCAGCGAAATACCCCCGTAGGTATTGTCCGATAGGAATGCGATGTTATCTACGTTCGGGTAGAGGAACGGATCAGGTCGATGTTTTTGGCGATGTCGTACCGGTTGAGACTTCCTCCCCGTTTCCGATGCTGTCCGCCTGCCGTATCATATCGACGGACTCGGGCATCCATTTATCCGTAACCGGACGGTTCCGGTCCGGGAGCGGAATTCCGTTCGTGCTGGCGTAGCATCCGAAAACGGAATGTCCTGGGGAAAGTTTCTGTCCAGGAGACGAACGATGCCCATGCCTCCTGACCGAGCAGGATAACGGCTTTCAGCCGGTTCCTGTCGTAGCGCTCCAACACCGAGATAAGCCGGTCTTTCCACAGATTGGCTTCCGCTACGCTTTTTGCAACCCAGATCTTCGATTAGAATTTCGAACGGAACGTTTTCGTTGGCGATCTTATGTTCGAAGTCGGATATGAAACTCGACATGCGTCTGGTATCCGGGTTGTACGACGCGATGATCAGGATGGTGCCCTGATCCCCGGGACTGTCGAGGCTGCTTTTGGCCGCGATGCCGATCGGAAACAACAAGCTTCGACGAAGAGCGCGGCCGTCGCGCACCCGACTATGAGTTTCAGCTTATTGAGTCTTCTGACCGACATATTTTTCCCCGATTTGGTTAAAACGATATCCTGAGGCCGGCTGTCCAGGTAATGCCGAATCCGTACCATACGACGGCGGTTTCCCCGCGTATGATCCGATCCGTCCAGTGCGTCGGATATGTATTTCCGGTTGAACAGGTTGTTCACGTTGCCGAAAAGCTGCCCCGAAAAGTACCCATTTTGAAATCGTAATTGAGGTTCAGGTCGACCGTCGAATAATCCGGCGCTTCCAGGCTTCCGCCCTGTCTTTTTTCATCCGTGCGGTCGGCTGCGGCGAAATCGGCATAGTGGCGCCCGTAGTAGTTGAAGTCGACGCCAAGGGTCAGTCCCGATACCGGCATACAACTGAGCCCCAGCATCGCGCTCGTCTGCAGGCGCGTTGCCGACATGCAGGTTCTTGATGTAGGCGTGGTATTCCCCGATTTTTTCGTTCTGCTCGTTGAACAGGGTGAAATTCACGTCGTTGGGTCCAGCGCCAGTCACCGATCGTAAAGAAGCCGTACACCCGCAGCCATTCGAGCGGCTGGTAGCTCGCTTCCAGTTCGATACCCATATGCCGTGCGTCGATGTTCGGGATACAGGCTCTGGGGCCGTTCCAACTGCCGATCGCCTTGGTCACGCTTTTGTCCATCCATTGGGTGTAGTAACCGTTCAGCATGACGCTCAGCGTCCGGTAATTGAATCCATAGCCGATTTCGCCCGTCGCGATTTTTTCGGGGATCGGGTTCGACAGCGGCGTGTTGTCTACGAAGATGTTGTCCATCATCGGCGCTTTGGTTACGTAGCCGCCGTTGACGAATACGTTGTGCATTCCGTTGAAGCGGTAGTTGAAACCGGCTTTCACGCTGAACGGCACGAAATTGCTCCACGGGGGTTTTTACGTTTGCAACGGGATAGGTCTCCTGGTTGCCGTACGCCCCGTATTTTCGGGATCTTCGCGTTTGTAGGAGTGACTGGTCACGGAGGTCGAGACGAATGCCTTGTAATGCTCCCGGTTGTATTCCAACTGGGCGAAAGCCCCCATCCACAGGATTTTTGCTGAGATAGTCCTGGTTGACTTTGTCGCCTTCCCGCAGTTTCGTGTCCGGATCGCGCCATGCGAGTTTGTTGTCCTTGTAGTAGGCGCCTCCCAGCAGATCCGAAATCTTGTCGTAGTGATAACCTTTATAATAACGCCCGTCGATACCGACCGTCAGTTTGAGCGATTTCGACAGTTCGTTCGTATAGGTGGACAGCAACCCGTACCAATCGTGCGAGTTGGTTCCCATCGTGAAGATGGCGTCCGAACCGTGGTCGGAGTTTTTGTTGTCTTCCATCACCGGCAGGTAGTCGATCAGTCCGTCCGGGGTCAGCGAAGTGTTTTCGTTGGGCCGTCCGGTCTTATAATTGTATTGCAGGCGGTTGGCGTCTTTGCCGTACACTTTTCGGCCTCCTCCCGTCGCATTGGGAGACATAAACGGAGGTCGACAGCGTGGATTTGCCGTTGATCTGCCAGAAATGGTTCAGCGAGATTTGCGGCTTGTGGTATTCGTTATAGCCCGAATAGGTCGGAACGATCTGTCCGTTGATATAACCGTAACAGGTATTCATCCGATGCCGTCTTTATGGAGGTCGTAATCTTCGATCGACTGTTTGTTGCTGCGCCGGTTATGCCACTGCGGCGCGCCGAAGGCCGTCAGCGACAGGATGTGGTTGCGTCCGAATTTTTTTCGAAACGTTCGCAAAATAGCCCAAGGCTTCGAAATTCGTTCCTTTTTACGTATCCGTCGCCCGTCGTGCGGGTTCCCATGATCGAGAAGGCCCACCCTTTCGGAAGCAGACCCGAAGAGAGGTTGAAGCCCATTTTCTGGTAACGGTCGTTCCCGATGCCGTAATACACGGAACCCTGCCGGTTGACTTCGGTGCTCTGGGTGACGATATTGACCGTCCCGCCGACCGAAAAGAGACCCAGTTTGGAGAGCCCGATACCGCGCTGTACCTGGATGCTGTTCGTAACGTCGGCCAGTCCCGACCAGTTCGACCAATAGACGCTTCCGTTCTCCATGCCGTTGACCGGGATGCCGTTGATCAGCACGGCGATGTTTTCCGAACCGAAGCCGCGCAGCGTCAGCCGCGAATCGCCGAAACCTCCTCCTTGCTTGGTCGCATAAATCGACGGCGTGGATTTCATGATTTCGGGAAATTCCTGATTGCTCAGTTTGGTCGCGATATCTTTCGCGCTGATCGTCGACAGTACGACCGGCTCGACGCCTTTGTCATGTCCGTAGGAAGCCATTACTTTCACCTCTTTCAGTCCGATGGACAGGGTGTCCGCATCTTCCGGAATATTTTGGGCGCTTATGGCCGATACGCAGGACATGCAGAAGAACGGGAGCAGGAGTTTTTTCATTCACAGGAATGTGTAAGTACAATCGGTACAAATTTAGAAACTTTTTCCGATTTACTGTGCCTTTTCGTCTTTCCTGCATGTCAATATTTTATCTGTTGATATACAAAAGTTTTTCCGGATGGAATTAAATGCGGCCGGAGAATCTTTACGATCACTACAGGAGCGTTTTACGCCGAATCGTACCACGCCGCGGATGATCAGCATGTCGTCGCTGCGGCCCGTGATGCGGTTCATGCGCACATGGGTACGGCCACAGGAGCAGGGCGTGTAGTTCAGCGAGGTGATGTCGCGGGTACGGTAACGGACCAGCGGGATGCCCTGCTTGGTCAGCGTGGTGATGACCAGCTCGCCGGTGCTGCCTTCGGGCAGGATTTCGCCGGAGACGGGGTCGATGATCTCGGGAAGGAAATGGTCTTCCCAGATGTGCATACCATGTTGCTCTTTGGCGCAGGACTGGGAAACGCCGGGGCCCATGATTTCGGACAGGCCGTAAATGTTCGTTGCGGTGATGCCGAGCTTGTCCTCGATTTCGCGGCGCATTTCCTCGGTCCACGGTTCGGCGCCGAAAACGCCGAGGCGGAGGGGCAGGTCCTTGATGTTGATCCCGATTTCGAGGCCCGCGTCATGGAGATGCAGGGCGTAGGACGGCGTACAGCAGAGCACGGTCGCGCCGAAGTCGCGCATGAGCTGGACCTGACGCTTGGTCGAGCCGCCGGACATGGGGATGACGGTCGCGCCGAGGCGTTCCGCGCCGTAGTGTGCGCCGAGGCCGCCGGTGAACAGGCCGTAACCGTAGGAAACCTGCACGATGTCATTGGCGGTGGCTCCGGCCGCGGCCAGAGAGCGGGCGGCGCATTCGGCCCACGTTTCAATATCGCGCTTGGTGTATCCGACCACGGTGGCCTTGCCGGTGGTTCCGCTGGAGGCATGGATGCGCTGGATCATTTCCATAGGGACGGCGAAAGGCTGATCCCGTAGTAGAGCAGTTCGCGCATCAGTTCGCCCGAAGTCATTCCCGGGTAGCCGATCGTGAAGAAGAATCCGTCGCCGATCGGTTGCTCGACGTCCTTGTCGTATACGACGTGAAAGCCGTTTTCGCAGAAAAGCCGCTTCATCTTTTCCGCCCGCCGGCCGTATTCCATCGTGTCGGCCAC